>Ga0181585_10000595_pt1 | contig 30734 bp, 48 predicted proteins | sample 071ome_29_FD_132469 | JGI IMG/M metagenome (GOLD analysis project Ga0181585, IMG submission 132469) | Coastal salt marsh microbial communities from the Groves Creek Marsh, Skidaway Island, Georgia - 071407BT metaG (megahit assembly) | ecosystem: Environmental > Aquatic > Marine > Intertidal...
AAAGTCAACTGCTCTACCAGCTGAGCTATGGGCGTTTAAAAAAGTACACTCGGCAGGATTCGAACCTGCGACCAACCGCTTAGAAGGCGGTTGCTCTATCCAACTGAGCTACGAGTGCTTATATTACTTACTTAACAATTTTTTATTGTTGTTTCAATGTTTTCTTTAAATCTTTTATTTATTTATACAGAGTAGCATCTGGTTCCAAGCTTCCTGATATGTAAGGCTTTATATACTCCATTTTGTCATGATATGGTTTTTTCCTCCAGTACCCTCTTGTGATACTCATTTTCTTGCCTCTTGTTGGGGTTGAATTATTGTCTTTCTTTTTTTTCTGACTTATTGGCTCTGCGTCAAAAAATTTAATTTTGGCAGATTCTTTTATTTCGATCTCAATTGACCTCTTTCTTTTAGAATATTTTTGTCTTTTGGAGAAATTTATTTTTTTTCCATTAAGTCTTTTGGTTTTTAGTATGTGTGTTATTTTTTCCAATTCTTCCTTTAGATTTGAAATATCTAAATTAGTTCCACTATCTTTGTTCTGCCAGTAAATAAGGCAGTTTATAGCAATGAATAATGACTTGCTTATTTCTTCAAAGAGTACCTTGGATTGGCTTTGTGTGCCGAAATCCTTTAGATCTCCGTTTGATAGTGCGTTAATTATTCTGTCTTTCATTTTAAATATTGGTTCACCCTTTATTACATCTGTATGTGTTTGAATTAATATATTTTTACCATGCAATGTGCCAATAATTGCTACACCCCAGTATTCCCATGAGTTTTCAATTTCAGATTTAAGTACTTCTTCTTGCTTTTTTATTCCTTCGATGATTGAGCTGCTCCAATTTTTCGGATGAATTTTCATAGATATTGTGTTTCTGTTTATTTCTGTGAAGGTATTTAAAACATTGAGCGATTGCAACGGATCGGTAAACTTTGTTCTAGATATGACAATTTCTTCTACTTCAAATGTAGAATATTGATCTGATTTAGGTAATTTTATAATTACACTGCTTCCACAATTTCTTTGTGTTGGTAGGTGAAAGTCTGATTCGTGCATTTCGTCTAATTTTGTATTCTCTAATAGGATTTTTAGATTTTTGCCTATAGAGAATACAGAGGGCTTATGTGCGATAATTGTTGATAAAAATTTCAAGTAAGACAAGGCTTTTTTATTGTTCATAGCTCTATGAAAGATATATCTTTCTTTGTCACTGTAATTAAACAAGAAGGCAGAAATATCTCCAAACATCAATTCTTTATACATTTTGTATATATGCTTAGTTTCTTTTTCGCTTGATCTTAAGTCTAGCCATTTATATGATTTTGAGTGATCTTTTAACATAAGCCTATTTCATTCCTTCTGTATCTTTTGTTTTTTCTTTCCAAGCGGTGATATATACTTGAAACTGACCTTCTCCAGATATGCCTATATAAAGCCCTTCTGGGTGTTCCTCGATCAACTCTTTCAATTCTTGGTGGAATTGCTCTTGAGTAAGAGCTGGTTCGTTCTCTCCACCAAATCCTGAAGAATCCACAAAGAATGTTTTCACTTCTTCCATTGTTTCATCATAATGATTAGCGAATGTGCCTAGATTTGGGAAAGGATAGGGTGGCATTTTATCCAATTTCTTAGAGTTTTTAAGAAAGTATGGAGCAAGATTCATTCTTTTTGCTCTGATTCCAATTTCTTCATTGAGATAATTCATTAGAACACCTCCTTTACTTCTTCACAGATGAGTATCCGGTCATCACATTCTTCATTCTCTGCGATAATGTAGTAAATAGAACCATCATATTGAACAATAAATTCTTCAGATGCATTACTTCTTGTGCAGTTTAATCTGATATCGAAGTCACCAAGAGACCGATCAATGATTACGCCTTTTTCAAGAACAGTTAAGAGGTTTTCTCTTTCCTCTTTTTTCTTTAATTCCTGAAAATATTTTTCCCACTCGTGCATTCTTTCGTTTGTAAGTCTATCATTTACAGCCATTTTATTTTCCTCCAGATAATTCTTGACCAATTTTTGCGATTTCTTTATTTATGTCATCTTCAAACCACTCATATAATAGTTCATGTCTAAGATTTATGGCTTCTTTCGCATTGAAATTATAGATGCTTGGCCTTAATTGGATAAAATCATCCGATCTATGTACTTCTTCAAGTCCAATTTTCTTTATGTATCCTTGTATTTGCTCCACTTCTATAGAGTCGCTATGGACCAGAAGTAGAGGTGAGTTTGCAACAATGTATTTCGCAAATTCTACTGGCGAGTGTTTTATAAGCATTTCTTCAATGCATTTTGTTAAGACTTCCACATTATTCTCCTTTTGATGCTTTTTCTTTTAGTCTGATTCTGTATTGCTCTCTGGCGTATTTCTTTCTGCATGTATCAGAACAGTATTTCTTTCTATTACTAGAGATTTGATTTTCACATCCACTGTAATTACAGGTATTCTGCTCGATTTTTAATTTTTCAGCTTCGGCTTTCTCTTTTCGCTCTCTAGCGATTCTTTCCAGATCTTCTTTTGTAGGTGGTCTCATAGAATGACAACTGCTGAAATAACATCGAGGCACATTTGCAGGGATGATTGCAGAAGGTAGATGTGCAGGGCATGACCATTCATGTTTGTTTCTCCAGAACGGCTTGCTTGTGTTTATTCTAATCATTTTAACCTCTTTTGTTGAACGGTTTAGATGTATGAGATATATAAACAATATCTGACTCAAGGTCAAGGAGAAATTGTATGTCAACGGCTAAATATTGTACTGTAGTAAAGGATAATTTGCTTGGAATCGGAATTATTGAAGAGAGGATCTCTCCAAAGAGAACAAGGGTGAAGATGATCAAGGGGTATAGAATTGATTCAGGTAAAATGAAATCATTTTCAAAATACGAGCAAGAGGTAAATTCTATTGAGGAAAGATTTCATCAAAACATATTAGAAGATTTAGGTGGATATGATTATAGCGAAGAATACGGTGAAGAGATAGAGAGAAGAGCTGATGCTTTGGAGTCTCTAAAGAATAGAATAGAGAAGAAAGATGATGATGATTATTATTGTTTTGCAAGCAAAGATGAATTCGTAGAGATTCCAGATGATATAGACTTTGATAAAGGTGAACATTGTCTTCCAAGATTAATATGGAATACAGCTTTATCCATAGAGGAAAAGAAAGATATGATGTTCGGTGAAGGCGCTCTATTGTTTGATCCAAAAGAATATGATGAAGCTATCATCGCATATATAGATGGAATTACATATTATGACTACAATGCTATTGTAGAAGTAACATATAAACTTGATCACTCTTGTGACCCTTACGACCATGTCTCTTACAATATGCTTGGATCTGTCTCTGGAGGACAGGTAAACATCAGGGTTGTCCACGAATTGGAATTCGAGCCAGACCCTGATGATGATGTTACGGTTATTGAAATCAAAGGAATCAGATATGAGGTTTTAGATTAAAGAGTAATTACACCATTATTTAGCGTTGGATGATTGTATTTTGGCGCAATACCTGTCTCTTGATATTGCTTCCAAGCCTCAATAGCTTGAAGGTACATTCTTCGTCCTTCTTCCATTGATTTTTCACTCATTAAGTATAACTGACACTGGTATGGAGACTTCTTTTCACTTGCAAGGAAGTAAAACTTATCCATTCCAAGAACATCTGCATAAAACGCAGCTTGTAGTTTCCATCCATATTTATAGATATCTTTTAGGAAAAGTTTTGGAGAGGCATCTTGGCAAGATTTTAAGTCAACAATATAGTCTTTTCCTAGATAGTCTGGCCTTACTCTAACCTTGATTCCATGAAAGTCTTCAACATAAAAAGAAACTTCTGGCTCTCCGCCTTCTAATATTCCAGAGCATACTGGGTCTGCTTTGATTTGGTCTCTCATTTTGCAAATCATTTCGTATGCTTCTTCTTTTATACCCATTTTACCTTGAGCGATAAGCTCTGCCTCTAGAGCTGCAGCCTTTGCTTTTCCGGCTTTTGTTCTTCTGTCTATTTTTTCAGAAACATGAAATTCTTTTTCAAATAAATGAGGCTCCAGAACAAGTGTGTGAAATGCTGACCCAATAAACAAAGCCTCACTAGGACCCATTGGTTCAGTGTTTATATAGTGATAAACAGATCTTTTGGCTATACTCTTTAAAGCACTTGAAGATACATAATCACTTTGGGAGTGATAGAAAGCATTATCATCGATTGCTCTTTTTATGCCTTTTGATACAAAGTTTGGGTTGACGATTTCTACTGTTTCTTCGTTGTTTTGTTCTGGGCTATTTTCCATTATTTCCTCTCGGTAAAGTTTTGATTTGGTAGGTACATAAGTTTATAATCAGAACTTTAAGGAAAGGCAATCTTATCTGAAACTTTGTTTCATTTATTTTCGATGCTAATTAAAAGATTTTCCATTAGGTATTCAACAACAACAGGGGAGACAGAATCACCCAAACCTTTAAAGGCTCTTGTTTTAGGTATGCCTGATAGGTATCCTTTGGGAAATCCAAGAAGCCTTACACCTTCATCTACAGACAAGTATCGTATCAAAGGACCTTCACCCCTTCTATCTACGATTAAGCCAGATGGGTATGTTCCTGCTCTTGTAAGTATGGTTCTTCCGCAATCTTGAGCAGTATCTGATGCGAAAGGCCACCTATTGAATTTGCTTTCTTCATTGTTCATATATGTAATGAGATTCTGTTTGTAGTCGAATGGATCTTTGTATCCAGAAGGAATTTTAGTTTGTTTTGATAAGTCTGAAGGGTTTTCAGTAAATCCATCTCCATGCATGTCGTATGGATCAAGATTAAACTCAAACCTTTTAGATACTTCTCTTTCAGAAAGATTGGTAACAATAGGAAAAGAGGTGAAGAATATTCTTTTTCGGTAAGCTCCAGTTATTAAACATGTGTCAATAACTTTAGAATAAACTTTTTTGCCTGTTACTTTTTGTAATTCTCTTATAATTTCATCATTTGATAGCGCAGACTTACCTTTACTTGGAACATTTTCTAATATAAAGTTTTTTATGTTACTGTTTTTTAGGATTTTTAAAGTTCCGTAAAAGGTGTCAAAAGAAACATCTGCTTTCCCTTCTCTAGAGGTAGCGCCAATATTTGATCTTGATTTGCAGGAGAATCCTCCGACAAGTAGATCAGCAGTTAGTGGTTTCTTGATTGAAAAGATATTTCCCAAGTTTTCATGGTTCGGAAAATGTTTTTCGTAAACAGATATTTTGTCTTTATCTATCTCTGCATATCCTAGACATTTTGAATTTGGAAAAACTTTTGATATTCCTACCTCAAAGCCACCAATTCCTGTAAAAAGAGAAATGTAAGATAAAGGATAACCGCTTCTTTTACTGCTTTTCTTGAATTTTCTTATCTGCTTCTTGAATTGAGCATATTTTGCCAGATTAAGAGCAGATGCCCCACCAATAATAAGAGATGCAAGGTATGGAATACTAGGCATGATAAACACCTACATTGAATTTTCGAATAGAGCTTAATGCAAAGCATTCCATGAGGTATTGAGCAATAAAAGCATTTGTGGCATTCCGAAGCGCTGTACCAGCTTGCGTATGACTTCTGTTATGAATCCATCCTGTAGGAATTCCGGCAAGTCGTTCCAATTCATCTAGAGAAAAGTACCTAAGTATGGGGAAGTCGGTATTTGCTCTCCAATCTTCGAGAAGGTAAGGCCTTGCAAGAGGGTTCGGGTGCATTCTTTTAGCGCAAGGAATTTCATGATTATTCGATTTATCGAGTCTCCCAGTTGCTGAATGATTTCCTGCATGACTTTTAACATCTGAACGGTCTCTATTTAACATTACTTTATCAATTTGTTTTTGGGGAAGTATGAGATCGCTCACCTCAGATATAGGATCTAAGTTAACAACAAATGATTCAATTCTTCTTTTCAGTATTTCATTATACATAGGGAATGTCGTGATAAACAATTTAATATCTGTCTGTCCAGAGAAAGGACAGGCGTTAATCATTTTTGTGTATATTTTGATTTTGTTTAATACAGGCACTCGTTCTTTCAGGATTTGAAGAACATCTTTATAATTCATTTCTTTTTTTGAGAAATCTACCTCAATGATAAAGTTTGGGCTTTTTGCATTTGTTATGATATTTTCAAATGCGATTGTAGATTCTCTATCTTCCCAATTGGATTCTCTATTTTGATAGAATATCTTTTTATTAAACATTCTAAGTTTATAGAATACAAGGTCGGTAAATTGAAATACACCGGAATATACATTATCAATGGGCTTGACATTCGGAAATCTGAATCTCATCTCATTATTGATTAGTACTGAGAATTTTTCATTTCTTATATTTCTGTATCCAGTAAATACACAGTTTGGAAAAACTTTTTTCACTCCAACCGCAAAACCCCCTAATGAATTGTTGATAACAACAAATCTCAAGGGGTACTCTGATATAATTCTATCTCTGACAGGAGGATACAATGGAGGACTTTGATATTTATCCTGAGCGTATTTAGATTGCCTGTCTTGAATGTATTTAATCAGAGCAATAGCAGCTGGGAAAAAAATTATATTCATTTAGGGCTTTTTATCAAACTGAACAATACATCGAGCAAATTTTGAGTTTTGATCATTGTTTCCTTCTGCATCCCAGAAAGTCATACATGTATCTATTTTTAATTTATTGATTTGGACTGCAGATATGGAAGCGCAGTCACTTTCGGTCGCTCCAGCTCCACCAGAGGAGTTTTGTCCACCCCCCTGTCTATTCATTCTGCAGAACATCTCTCTGCAAAGAAGATCGCCATTTGGTGGTGTCAGTTGTTTTCCATCCTTATCAAATGTTCCATTAATAAATTCCATAGAACAAGGGATTTTAAGTAAATCCGGCTCTGTAAGATTTGTTACAGCTTGAGCTTGCGACTGCTCAAATTTTGTTTCAAGGTTTCCGATAGCATTGATCACATCAGCAGTGTTTTCTTTTTCTTTTTCAGCACTTTGGATTCCCCATATAGTGCCGCCAGTGACAAGGCTTCCACCTAAAAAGCACAGTAATCCAATTGTTAATGGGTCCATGATTCTCTCCTTTAATGTTTTTTCGGACATGTTTTATTCCTTTTCAATAATCGTCTTAGTGATTTTTTAAGAATTGTCTTAGTGGTATAATAACCCAACATAACTTATTTGTTATACCAAATTCTTTCTCCTTCTTGATTAGTCCTGAAAAAGAATCTTTTCGAGTCTTCTAATAAGGCCTTTTCGGGACTCATTCCCCTTTCTTTGGTATTTTCATCAAAAGATATGATTCTTCTCTTTGCTTCCACATAATAATTTGGATCAATTTGTATACCAATAAATTTTCTATTAAGGCTTAATGCTGCAACACCTGTAGATCCAGAACCCATCGTAAAATCAAGAACAATGTCACCTTTGTTCGTTGAGTTTTCGATCAGTATTCTCATGAGATCTACAGGTTTGATTGTAGGATGTATTTTCGACCACCTGAATTCTCTATCAGAGGGTGTACGAACATTTGGCAAAGATATAACGCTTGAGGTTCCAGCATTATTTATTCTTTTTGCTCGACCTTTTCGAAAGAATATAATGTATTCATGTTGATCCATATAATACATGTTTGTTATCTTGCTTTGTTTATCCCAAATAAGGATTTTGTATACAGTTAATCCTTTATCAGGATTTCGATTTTCTAGTTTCTTAAATGCCTCTAAGAAATTGTATAGATTTTTTTGGTTTGTCATCAGATAGCCATGAGCTTTTGGCTTCATAACTCTATGTACTTCACTTAAATATACATTTATATCCAGATCGTTGTAGTCAAAGCCACCTCGACCTGTTGAAAATTCTTTGGCATTTCCGAATAGCCCACCTAACCCACTTGTGCCATATCCGGTTGTTTTGTAGGGAGGGTCACATACAACAACATCAATAAAGTTTTCCGGCATGGTTTTAAATACATCCATACAATCAGCATTTATGATTGTATAATTTGCACTTTCTATTGTTTCGCCATTTTTAGGCATTAGGGCCTCATTGTATAAAATATTGTATAAGGCTATAATAGCATAGAGATCAGAAGGCTTTTTGAAAAATAATAGATCCAGAATCCATTGAAAAGCAAAGGTCTTTTGAATTTGGTAGAGAGTTTATTAGATCAATTTCTTCTTGGTCTTTTTTATTGTATTCTTCAATAAATCGTCCTTCTATAGATGTGTATTCATAGATGTACTTATCTGGCAGGTTTGTTCTTTTTCTTGTAGATTCTTGCTCGTATCTTGGATTATCCATTTTAATTAGGATAATAGATTTGCCTAAAACTTTTTCAATGTCATCTACTTTTGCAGCACTAAGAAGTTGATCTATCTTCCAGTATGCGTTTTGTGAACACCATAGTATATGAGATTCGGTTAAAGGCTCTATTGTTCCGGTGCTTAGATTTAATCCAGAGTCTGTGCTGTGGAATTTTACAATATAGAATGGTTTTTCTTTATATGAACCTTTTGTAAGTGAGAATATTCTGACTTTGTTATACCCTGCAGGGATATTGTCTTTTTTTGCCCTACATTTTTTTTCGGTAAGCACAGCTCTCCAATTGTCACCAAAATTGCAGTGTTGAACAACATTTGAAGCAGGAATAAAGCATGGGTTCGCATCTTTATATATTATTTGTCCTTTATTTGTTCTTATATATCGTTTAATAAAAGGGAATTGTGGCTTAGGTATAAAATCTCCTTCTCTCCTTGGGTGGTCTTGTTTTGAGTAACATCTGGATTCAGAAGGCATTGACTCTTTGTTTAGGATATAATCACAGGCTTCTTCATGGACCATTTTTATCTGATTATGATATCTATAGTCATTGTAGAATACCTTAAGCCCAAAAGAGTCGAAAGAACCTTGTTTTCCAGATTCAAAATGAAGACTGAAGTCAATCTCTGGTTGATAGTGAGCAAACACATCAGCTTTTACATAACAGCCCTTAATTTCTTTAAACCCTCTCGTTAAAGATACAAAGCATTCTTCATTTTCCACATAGAGTATATGATTTGTTTTTGTTCCGATATCAAGAACAGGATTGATGAATCGCTCTAGAAAGTTGCTTGGTTTTTCATTTTTTAGGAATCCAATGCAAAAATCCTCATCGGTATCTTTAAAGTTATGAAGGAGGCCTTCTTTAAATACAGGACTTTTCCATTGAATATCCTCAAAATCAGTCATATCGTTTGCAATCATGATAAACAAGGTGTCTTGGTTGCTATGGCTGTAGCGAATATCTTCACCGACATTACAGAATACAACATCAATATAATCAATGTTCATTGCTGATTTTCTGAATTTAAATCGAACAACTCTGTCTTTATGTTTTTCAAAACCAATATAGATGTTTTTAAATACGCCCATCTGCCGATAATCAGAGCGAATATGCGCCCCTTCTTGATCTTTGATTTTTTGGTCTAAATCTAAAATGATAGACTGGATTCGATCTTCAATAGAAAAGTCCATTTTATTTCCTTTAATACTCTTAATCGAGACCTTGGTTGTTGGTGTATAGGTTGAATTCATATCGCAATTCGTCTAGAAGAGAGGAGAACACTTCTTCATTTCTAGCTCTACCATGAAAAGTTTCATCCCCATTTGCTTCATCGCAGATGTTGAGAAAAGAGTTTTCAAGATAAGAGTATTGGTCAGAAGTCAATGGAATATCATTGTCAAGAATCTCGAAGACCTCTTCAATGTTCATTTCGTTATGGAGAACGATTGTTTCTCCTTCCCACATAAATGATATGCAATTTTTTCCGGTGTCAAATGCTTGTTTAAGTGCTGCGGTAATAAAATCCATGATTTCTCCTTTATTGGTTTGGATTGTTGAATTCGAGGACAACTTCGTATCCATTGTTTATGGCCTGTTCTCTATTTTCAAAGTAGGAAGCGCCTAGAAGGGTTTTGTCAGGCATGAAAGAGATCCCTACGGCTGGGCGCTTGTCTATAATCATCCAACCTTCTTTGAATGTGTTTGAGACTTGCACATGTCCATCAACAGCTGTAATGCATACACAGTGCTCTCCTAGGTCATCCCCATCTTTGAGTCTTTGCGAGTGCTTTTCGACATATTCATCGACACATGATTCGCAAACACGATCAGACATGTGGTATTTTTCATTGTGTTTTGGGCATACGAGCCATCCTGAGCCATAGTCGTCTGGAAGATTTGTATATCTCATTTTTTCCTCTTTTATATTTGTGACTTTATTAAGTCGTTGATGATTTGGTTTATGGTTAAATCTTTTTTCTTTGATAGCATTGATATTTTCTTTGCAACATCAACAGGAAGCATAACAGACACCCTAGCTCTGTTGCCGTATCTCGTCATTCCTTTTGTTGAGTTTGTAATGATGGTAAGCTCTCTTTCTTCCAGAGGTGTCAATCCATCTACTCTTTGCCATCTTGATTTTCTTTTGTTCATTTTCTTACTCCTTGTAGTTGTCTTAATAATTTGTCTTCGATAATTTTCTGTTCCAGTTCAATATCTTCATCATCAAAATCGAAAAAGGATTTGAGTTGAAGGTACATTTGCCAGCCTATTTCACTCTCACCCCTTTCACATCTTGATATATTGGTTGGGCTTGTATGTATAAGCTTTGCCAGTTCTTGTTGGCTTAATCCTCGATTCTTCCTCATTCTTTTGACAAGGTTTCCAAGAAGAATCTGTTTTCTTTTGTTCATAAACGCCTTCCTTTTACTACACTTGTATTAACAATGTCATATAGTGTCAACTAAAAAAAGGCAAATTAATTTTATTCTTTTAGATCGGGATCTTTTTTTCTTGGTACGCAATACCTAGAGACAACATACCTTATCTCTGATTTTGTCAGCTGTTTGCATGATCTTATTGGATACGATTTTTTAAATAGATCTACAATAAACAACTGGCTTCCTTTTGGGTCTTTCCTAATAATGAATCGATCTGATTCTACATCTTCAGAGCTATGAATAGTATAGATTTCCAAGCCCTGTCCAGATGAATCAACGATCACCGAAAAGGCTTGGATAATCTTTAAAGGTTTAATGATTTCCATTACTTGAGATTGCCACATAAGCCTAATAATAGCATATCCACATTACGAAACGAATTACGGAGATAAAATCGCTAAGCAAGGATTAGGAAAGAAGGCTTAAGATAGATTGAGGCAAAGACTTTGCTTGGCTCAGAGACGCTGCTCCTGCTTGTTGCATAATCTGAAATTTTGTCATTTCTGCTGTTTCATGAGCATAGTCAACATCTGAAATTGTCGATATGGTGGAATCGAGATTTTGGCTATATGTAGAGGCTGTATTGAGTGCGCTTTCAAGTCTATTTTGATAAGCTCCAAGCTTGGCTCTTTTGTCATTTACAGAAGATAGAGCATCATCAATTTTTGTTATTGCAGATTGTGCAACAGCCAAGTTGGAAACATTTACATTGGCTTTACTGATCCCAAGAGAAGAAAGAGAAGCTGATATTGTACTTAGAGCCAACTGAAACTGATTGTTTGCACTGTTGTTAATGCCAATTTGAAATGTAAGTGTGTTGGATGAATCAAGAACAGATATTCGATTAAAATTAGAAGCAGATGATATGTTTGATATCTCTTTTCTCAATTGGTCAAACTCTATCTGTATTTGGCTTCGATCAGTTGAGTTGTATGTATCATTTGATGATTGAACAGCCAACTCTCTCATTCTTGTAAGTATATTGTAGACCTCATTCAATCCGCCTTCTGCAACTTGTATTACAGAGATACCTAGATTTGTGTTGTTCATAGCTTGCTTAAGCGATTTGTTGTCTGATCTCAATCGAGAAGAAATCGTTAAACCTGAAGGATCATCTGCAGATTTGTTTATTTTTGAACCAGAAGAGACCTTTGCAATTGAATTGCTTAAATTCATCTGTGTTTTTGCTAATGTTTTGGCTGCTCTAAGTGCAGTTGTGTTTGTATTGATAGTTAAAGCCATTCTTACCTCCTTTGATTATGTAATAGGATTTTATTGTAACCTATTTACAGGTAAAGAGATAAGAATGACTGATTTTTTTTGATAATTCTTGTTATTTAAAAATTATCCTTCGATTATGGCAGAGATTTCAGAGATCTTAATATGAACATAAGAATCCCCTTCGAAAATATGACCTTTATCTTTAACATTTATAACGGCAGGTGTTGGGTTAACATCTTGATCTACAAATGCTTTGTTCAAAGCGATGGTATCTTCTTCTGAAAGATCAAGTCTCATTTGAACACCATTCTTTAAGATGACGATATTTTTAATTGTTTTTTCTGAATCAGGCATAACTTCTCCTTTATTTTTCGGTTTTGGATTCATCTTTGGATGCATATTTTACACCCATGATTGTACCTATAATACTAAAAGAGTTTGTTAGCAAGATTCCAAATAGATTAGACCATGTGTTTCCGATTAAAGTAGTTTCTGGAGACCCTTTAATCATGGCCATTATATATAAAGCAGTAGTAATAATTCCGGTTCCAACAATAACATATAGAGCGTAGTTTACGATATTTCCAATAAGTTCAAATTGGGTTCTTTTTTGCATTACATCTAAATCGTTTTCTGCTGATTTTTTTGCATTCTCGGCATTTTCTAGTGCAACTTTCAAATCTTCCATGAGTTGTTCATTTTCAACTTGTTTTTGAGTAAGTTGCTCATTTTGTTCGGCAATAGACTTTTTTGCGGATTCAGCTTTGTCCAGCGCCACTTTGAGATCTTCCATGAGTTGTTCATTTTCTTCATGGCTTTTCGTTAGAGCTTTGTTTTGCTCTTGTACCTGCTTTGTTACTTCAAGTCTTTTTTTTCGATTCTTAGTATCGTTATCTTTTGCTAAAGATATATAAGAAGAAAATTCAGGATATGATGGAGCTTCAATAACTTTTAGTATATTTCCTTCGAGATACACTTTATTTTCTTTTGCGACTCTTTCTAATTCTTGACAAACTTCTTTTGGTATTGATATTTTTTTCACTTATATACCTTAAAAGGAGCAGTTCTATCTTTGTATTGAGGGTAATCTTCTTTGAATTCTTCAAGCCTAGGCTCAATATCGTCTGATTTAACAATCCAGAACTGTGCTCCAGATTGAACGGCTCTTGATATTTCCATCTGATCAGAAGAAGAAGATATTATTCCAATTACAACACCATTGCCATACTGGAAATTAATTCTTCGTATTAACTCAATACCATCAAAGGTGCTTCCAATAATATTTAGGTCAACAAAAGCGACTTCTGGTTTTCCATCAGGATTTTCCATCCATTCTTTAAACATTTTTTCAGCTTCGTCTGCAGAAGATACAGCCTCCAAAGTGAGCGTGATGTCTAATAAGCTACAGGCATCTTCAAATACCAAATGAAATAAATTTTCATCATCTACTAATAGTATTGAGTTAATCATCTTATTTTTACCTTTATCATTGTTCCTTGTTCTTGTTTTTCACAATCTATAGAGAATCCATGTTCTTCTAATATTGCTATAGAGATATTTAATCCCAATCCAGTTCCAGATTCGGATTGGTTTTCACCTCTTGTATATGGCTTTGAATTTTCTTTGAATTGCTCTTTAGACATGCCTCTTCCATTATCTATAATAGCCAAGTTTTCATTATCAATCATGGAAATAGCAACGATTTTTGTCTCAGAATCATTATATTTTAAGCCATTTCTAATAAAATTATCTATAGCAGTGCAAAATAAAGGCTCATTTACAGGTATTGTTGGAAGCCAGTCAATTGCAACTTGATCCGTATATGATGTTAAAGATAGATAATTGATAAGTATTTCTCTTAGGTCTTTGCTTTCTTTTTCTAATACAACATCTTTTTTTACAAGGTTTGTAAATTCTTTTACCCCAAAATATACTTTTTGAGTATGAGATAATCCATCTTCAATCAATCGAATAGGAACTTCTATTTTTAACTCTTTTATTTTTTCTGGAGAAAGCCGTCTTTTTAAACTTTTTAATCCTCTAGGTATGTAGGTATTGATTCCAGAATGCATATCATGCCTAAGTATTTTAGCAGCATGTTCTAAGTAGGTGTTCTGCTTCAGGATTTCTACCCTATTTTTGTATGCGTCTGTATTGTCTTGAGCAATTTTTATAATTTGATACACAGCTCCGCCATTTGATTTTATGGGGGTGTAGGTTGCAGACAACCAAACAGATTCCCCATCTTTTCTAATTCGTTCAAACTTTCCTTCGATATATTCACCTTTTCTTAAATTACTCCAAAATTCTATATACTCTTTACTATTTCTTTCTGATTCTGAAACAACTTCCTTGTGATGTTTTCCAACAATCTCATGGGTTTTATATCCGGTAAGAAGACAGAAGTTTTCATTTACTTCAATAATAAATCCTTTTGCATCTAGAATAACAACAATGTTTGATCGATTAATAGCCTCATATTTATCATTAAATGTCTGCTTTTCCTCTTTTTTGTTTTGGGCATACTCGTATAAAATAAAGAAGAATGAAGGCATGAATAGTATCAAACAGCCTAATCCAATGTATGTATTCAATATAGAAGGCTCATTAAGCCCAATGATGATAAGACCTTGCAGCATTGCAAACTTAATCATTATCAGGATGCACAGCCCTATTGCTATTTTGGATTTAAAAGAAAACTTCATTATGACTCTTTGACCATTTGAATAGAAAGATCTATTTTAACATCATCTCCAATAACCATTGTGTTTCGACCACCAGCGACATTAAAGGTGAGATCCCAATCTGTTCTTTTAATTTTACCTGTTAATTCAAAACCGAATTTCTCTTGACCGTAGTGATCTACATCTGAACCATTATAAGAGCCTTTAAGTGTGATCGGTTTTGTTACACCTTTTACTGTAAAGTCACCCACAATAGTGTACTCATCATCCACTATTGAAATATCTGAAGATTTAAATGTTATTAAAGGATGTTTTTCAACATCAAAAAAGTCGGGAGATCTAAGATGGGAATCCCTTTCACTAATTGAAGTATAAATAGAGTCAACATCTATTTCGCACCAGAGATTGGCATCTGAGAAGTCAGTAGTATTTGCGCTCATTCCAGCTCTGAATGAGTTAAATCTTCCCCTTACAGAAGAAATCATAAGGTGCTTTATTTTAAATTCGATATCGGAATGAAGTGGGTCAATAATATATTTATTCATCTTTATCTCCAAAAGTATTGTCAATAATATATTGTTTTTGCTCAGTAGTGTTTAAGTTTATTCTAAATATTGTACCATTATCTATTTTTTCAGGCTCAATAAAGAATTCGTGGTACTCTAGAATGGATACCGCTATATTTAGTTCGAGACCTTTAGGCGCATGAGAACTTGTTTCTTTTCTAATGTATGGTTTACAATAAAGTAAAAAATCTTCTTTACTAAGCCCAACTCCATTGTCTTGTATACAAAGTGTAAATTCGTCTTGCATGTATATCTTAACCCATCGATTTTCGCTTTTGTTGAACTTTAATCCACCCTTGATAAGATTGTCAATTGCGGTACAGAAAAGAGTTGGTTCAACTTCAGCCTCTATAAGCTCATCTATTGAAACTTGTTTTTCGTAAGCAGAACCCTTAATAAAGTCTTCAATAATCTCTTTTAAATTGCATTTTTGTTTTTCTAGGACAGAGTCTTCTTTTACCAAATTGGTAAAAGCATATACACCTCGATACACTTTTTGGGTGTAGTTTAACCCTTCTTCCAGCATTTTTATATATCCGTTTATTTTATGCTTTTTGATTGTTTCTGGAGGAAGCCTTTTAAGTAAACCTTTCAACCCTCTTGGGATATATGTATTGATTCCGCTATGCATATCATGTCTTATTATTTTTGCAGTATGTTCAAGAAAAACTTTCTTTTGCTGTAAGGCTTCTTGGAATCTTATTTGTTCTACTACGGAATAGTTTATTTGGTGATGTTCTGCAAGCCATCGATCATAACTCGGTTTATCACCGGGCATGAATTCACCAACTCTATAATGAGTTGGTACTTTAACCCCATTTGCCTCATTAATAAAAACAGTTGTTAGAAATATGCTAACAAGTCGTAATTTGTAAAGTTTGTTGATTATTTCAGACTCTATTTGGTTTGAGTCCTCTTTCGCATAAAGAAATCTAGGCGCATTTTTGTGCTGCTCAAAGGATTCAGGATCATGAAAGTCTATAATATCCCATTGAAGAGAAAACCATTCTCCTTTTCTTGCTTTCATTTTTTCCTTCTAATCTCTTGGTGGGTATTGACCTGATATGCATATATAGTAATGCACAACATCAACCGATACCTCTGAATCTACAAGAGGCTTTAGATTTGGAATCCTAAACTCAGTGACTCCATTACCTCCAAACTTTGTACCAATTATAGAGAAAAGGGCTTCATTTTTATCTACAGGCAGTAAACTCCCATCACATTTTATGAAATTTTGTGGTTTGAAGTAGTACGGGAAAAGGCATATTTGCCCTAAATAATACATATCTTGTTGCATTTAGGTTTCCTAATTTAAGTTATATCCATTGTAAGCGTATGGATTGTGGAAAAGAATTCCTGCCCCATCACTATTCCAACTTGTTCCACCATTAGATGACCATTCGACAGTAATAGAACCCGGTCCGGTTAAATTACCTGCAACAACAGCGAATGATTTATAATCTCCGGCTGTTAATGTGTAGTTTCCGCTTGTGACAGTTTGACTTGAATGCGCTCTGCCATTATCTACTGCTACACTACCTGTAGGTAGTGATGTGTCTACAGCGGTAGCATTTCCAATCCACAAAAACGAAGCATCATCTGAGGTTGTTCTAAATTTCCATGTACTTGAAGTGGAAGGCACAATAAAGAAACCTCGAAATAGCCAAGTATTGTATTCAGAGATTGAGAATGAATTTATGGTACTTCTTACATCAACATCACCATTTGGATCTGTTAGATTGCCCATATTATCCGCAAAATAACCATTGAAAGATCCGCTAGAGGTAAACTGTTGCCCAAACAACCCTTCTTGCAGTCTTTTTCTGTTTGCTGCTATGATCATAGATTTCGCCTTCTAAAGAATAAATTGGCTCTTAAGCCGGTAGCCTGCGTCAATGAAGTTGTGATAGCAAAAGTAACTCTCTCTCTTGCGACTAAGTTTTCACTACCCGGCCCGGGGGTTGTATCTTCTCCAATCAAAGATGTAGTAATAGCAGTTGCAGAAAATATATTTACATCAGATGAGTTTTTAACTTCAACAGTAACATTACCACTTTGTCCGCCTTTTGTATCAATATAGATTTCCAACTCAATAAGTTCAACATCATAAGGAACAGTCCATCTAAAAGCATACGAATCGCTTTGCAAAGGAACATTTGGTATAGCAAGCTCTACAGACAGAACATCTAAAAAAGCGAGTCCTTCAAAATGACCAGCAGCCCATCTTTTGGTATCAGATCCTATGTCAAATGAATCGTTATCATCAGGTATAAAGTCTGAATCGATTTCAGCATTAAAAACAACCAAGTCTTCGTTTCTATCACCAATGGTAAGGTTTCCATCAACCAAAGCAGTATCGGTGTCTCCTACAGTAGATTGTCTACCGTTTTTAAATCCTGTAAGTTTTATTTCAGCCATTTTACAATCCTAGTTTCTCTGTGGATACAAACCATTTATACAAATATAATAAGAAATACCCTCACATGGGTCTTCCATCTTTGGTAGGTGAAAAAAATCGACACCATCTCCTCCAAATTTGAATCCAAGAAGAGAATAAAGCGCTTGATTAGACTTCACTTCCATTTCCATCCCATTGCATTTTCTAAAATGTATTGGCTCGAAATTATATGGAAAAGCTACGATTTGTCCTAAAAAATATTCCATGCTATTTTACCTCACAGTTATAGAGATATAATAGCCTAGAATATTGATTTTTTAGTGTTATTTCTACAGATACATTTTGTTTTCAGGTAAGAACCTAGCCAATCTTTTTTCTAATTCTGACTGCTCTTGCAATTGGCTTCTAAGTTTCTTGTAAGAAGTTACAGTATTAAAACCTTTGTAAGCACCAAAAGTAGCAAGTCCCATCATACTCCAGAATAAGATAGGCTTCTCGCTCATCTTTGGAGTAATATTTGTTGCAGCACCAGCGGTGATTCCCACAGCAGCTCCAATACCGTATATTGAAGATAGAAGTATTGCATAGTCAACTATAGATAGTTTTTTCTTGCTTGATACATCAGAAAGTGTATCTTTTGATGTAAAATCTTCAATTACTTCTTCAGTTTTATCCTTTACAGTATCAACTGTTTTTTTAATTATCGATACTTTTGGAGCTTGCTTTTGGATTTGAATGTTAGGAGTCTGAGAGACAGTTCGTTGCTGTCTTTTCCTTTGTCCAAACAAAGGATCATACTGTCCTTCATATTCTTGAAGGTAATCATCAATAGAATCTGTGTATGGATTTGGTCCGCTCATGGTATATCCTTAAAACATTACTTCTGGAGTTTCGTAAGAAGGGACTTCGAATTTTCCGAACTTTTCTAGAATGGTATGAAACACAGATCTGAACTTACGAGCGAAAGTATAATTATGCGCAACCAATCCATTTGCTATAAAGTTATGGCATCCAGTAGTTGTAAGATTATATACAAGTTCCATTCTAGCGTTTTTCTTATGCTTAACGATTACTGATTTACCATCAGAACAAATAAGTTTATCTTTACCTACAGTAATATCCCCAAACTTTTTCCATCCACTGTCTGTAAGCATAGTGTGATGATTAGTTGCGGATACTGTTTTGCCATTTGACAACTCAAAATCCCATACAGTTTGAACAGGATAAACAATTTTTGATTTAACGGTTTCGACTGTTCTTTTTCCATTAGCAAAAGAGATTACTTTATCTCCTTTCTTCATATTAACAATCGGTTTCTCTCCTGTAGGAGTAGAGATAAGTGTGTCTGCTGTGAAGCAACCCATATTTTCTTTTTTCCATGCCTGCTGTTCTTCACGACTCATGCTATCCCAGTTATCAGGAAAACCTTTTGGAAGTCCTTGTAATTTCATACCTTTTGCATGATGCAACATGATTGCATCTCCACCACGACCTTGAGCAAGCGCTAAGTTTCTATGTGTGGTTAATGCATCGTTTGCAGATCCTTTACCCATAATTGTGTAGATGTATTTGTTGGACATAATGTCTCCTGATTTTGATTTCTAATAATATATTACGACAAAAGAAAGCATAATCCAATAAAACAAGAAAAATTAATAAGACCTAGAAGAACAGAAGTGGCCGGATCTTGATTTGATGGAATTACTTTTGAAGCTTGCTTCAGATCTAGCTTGTTAACCATTTCAGATATATTCGTTGTGGTCTTGTTGAAGACAACTGATGTGAAGGCTATTTTGACTGATTCGTGATACATTTCTGTATCCAATACTTCATCTTGTATCTCTTCAAGCTCAGAAAGAGTCATATCTTCACTTAAAGAAGACAAAAGCTCTTTTGAGAATTCTTCTGAACCTTCTTCGTTTTCTTCTCTAATTTTATTGATTATTTCATTAAATTTATTAATCGCTGTCATTATTTCTCCTTGTATACTTTATAAGCAGTATAGCAACCTAACAAGGCTAATGAAGAATAGCCAGCAAACTTTGCAGTTCTTTTGACTCCCGCAAAAAAGCCCGGTGTATTGGCTCCACTGAACCAAGTTTTGTAAACTTCAGGCATTGCAGCGTATCTGTTTGATTTGAAACTACTATCACCGGGTCGGATTGTAAGATGCAAGTGAGGTCCAGTTGTATTTCCAGCACCATAGTCCCCTTTCTTTCCACCTGAGTACCCAATCAACTGACCACCTTTGACTTTTCCTCCTTTCACAACTCCGGAGGCAACTTTACTAAGGTGGCAGTAATTAACATAGGAATATCCAGATGGAGATCCTTTGTGTGGCACTTTCATAGAAACTGTACTTCCACATTTACTGCTTGATGTTCCACCATGTTTTTGGTATATTCCAGATTTATTTCTTGGGAGTTGCTTTGCAGTTAAAATGATTCCATCAGCAATTGCATAAATAGGAGTACCAACAGGCATACTGATATCAATAGCACCATGCTGTACTTTTCCTCTTACTTGATCAGCCCCAGCGGAAAGTTTCATTATTTTTGAAGGTAGAAATCTATTTTTGATGCCACGAATAGACGATAGTAGAGAAAAAGACTGACTTCCTTGTTTTTCATTTTCCATAATTGTATTTATATACTTGTTCATATCAACTACCTTAAAAATACAGACTTGTTGTTGAATTATTCTTGTTCGTTTATTGGGAGTGCTTTCTCTTCTGATTTTCGAGTAACGATCATCCAACCTAAAGTTGCAGTTAGAATACCAGCAACAGCAAATCCACCATAAGCCAAAATACGAGACCATCCATAATCTACCTTATTTACAGGGTTCTTTTTTAAAAGCACAAGGTATTTTCCGGCATCACGAATGGTTCCATTGGGATTAAGATATACAGTCCCTGCTTGTTTTGCAGTATTTCCAAGGTTTCCACCAACAAGAATTGCTTTTCCCATAGAGACTTTGACAACAACATCGCCATGAGTATTGTATGTTCCACCACTTCTAGGCTTGATAAGAACATCTCCAACTTGAACTTTGATTTTGCTTTTGTTTTTTGGAATAGAGAATGCTTCCCAACCTCTGTTTTTTCCATCGATTACATCTTGTGTGTATTGATAATGAGAAGCCTGTCCTTTGAAGTCCTGTCCTTTTAGTAGATAAGATATAAAAGCAGCGCTCCAAGGTGTTCCACTGGCAGTCCAACTTCTCAAAGGAGTATTATCCCAATACCTCTTGAGCCTATCATAAGCACCAGAGCTGGTTTCTTTTTTGTTCTTCCAAAATTTAAGCTCACTAGCAACTCTGGAGCCAATAGATAAAGGCTTTGATGTTACTGTCTTTCTAATTTTTGGTAGCTTCTTTTCTATAGAATATAAGATGTTTGCCATTATTACCTCTCACTGTTTTATAATAGCACAACAATATGAACTTAAAGTTTTAAAGTTTTACCCATATTTGAGCGCCTTGAGGATGCTTGTATGGTTTTGGGGTATCTAATTTTTCAACATGGTTTAAAACATAGCCGTATCGGTAAGAAAAATCATCATTGTCATACATCCAATCAGATGCTCTGTGTTTTTTCTGGTCTTTAATCAAGTCTGATTTGGATTTGTAGTGTATTACTCTTTCAATAACCGCATATCCTCGAATCATACCACCCTGAAGTAAAGCTATTTTTTTTCCGATATGCTTTTTGTGGTTGATTTTTCGTAATTCAATTGTTTTATGACCATTAAGTATGTTGGATATATGAGGTTCAAGAATAATTAATCCAACATCAACTTTCTTGTTTAGACTGCCTTCACTTTGATAGTGTTTCACCAATCCTATCCCAAGACATTTAACAATAGGTACAGCAGGCCAGTACATATTTATATGACCACATAATTATAAACAGGGTATTCCGGTTCACCATCAAAAGTACCGAAATCGTCTTTGTATGATTTTCCACAGGCATACATTGTGTAGCCATCGAAGGCAAAGAAAACTCCAGTCAATCCGTTTTTACCTGACCTTGGTTCCTCACCTAAAGGTCTATAAATATCATAACCATTTGAATGCTTTTCACCTGTTTTATACAGTTTTAATGGATGATTATTCATTGAGCCGAGAGGAGGGGTTATCGAATTAATATGAATTGGATACCAAACACCTTTCTTTGGTCTTTTACGAATGAGAGAAGATGCTAACGCTGTAGCGATGGCGAGATATGCTTTATTCATTATACAAGCCCTTTTCTTCGCCTTTCCTTTCCTGCATTGATTTCTTTATTGGCTTTGTACCAAATAAATCCAGACCAAGCAGTCATAGAAAGTCCGGTTAGTAGAGTTGCTGCTTTTAATACAGGCTTATCTTGGGGAAGTTGTTGAGATGCATACGCAACCATTAATCCAGCTGGAACGGCAGCAAGTCTAAGTGGTTGTATTGATGTTTCTTCGATATCATAAGCAACACAAAGGTATTGTCTATCTTCAGGTTGTGACATATGTTCTACTCCATCAGGAGAATTCTTAACAGTACTTGTAACACCCGGGTACATTGATCCTTTTCTCATTCTTATCTCCTATTTTTTTGATTTATCAAGAGAAACTTTGTCGGAAGTGATCGGACCGCCAGCAACCCAAGTTTGGCATGTTCGAGTGGCCTTACAATTAAAATGATGCATCCAACAGTAGCCTATATTGTTAGATTCAGTCCTCATACACTTTTTCATTCTAGGGCTTTGATCATAGGCTATACAATTACCACAAACTCTGGTCTTTGCTTTTGAAAGAGGTACATTCCATTTGTCAGCAAGTTTTTGCCAGAAGTTTGGTGAAGAATCACTAAAAGGACCATACATAAGGTTATCTTTTGCATTCATTTTGTTTTTTCGTTCTAGGTCTGGATTCTTTGTAGCTTCTGGACACATATCCATATTTGCTGAGCCTATAATTTTTTCTCCGAATAGTTTATATCCAGCAAACAAAACCAACCCAATACCACTATATTTAATGATTTTATCTTTTGTTTCTTCATTCATTTTATATTCCAGTAAATTTTAATTTGATTCTTTTATTCTTGTCTTTTTCAGGTGTTCTTTGTTTGGTTAGGAAATCAAAGTATTTTTCAACAATTTTATATCTTCTTTTACCTTTTTGGGTTCTATCAACAATAACTCGAAGTCTTTGTTTTAAAACATTTGCAACTTGCACGATTCTGGCATGAGTATATTTTTTAGACTTATATAATCTTTCGAGTTTCCTTATTGTTTTTTTTGTGTTTTCTATTGTGTCATACCGAACAGGGATGGTGTCTTTTGGATTGGCATCACTGTATAGGTCATACTTTTCAAAGTAAGTTTTCTTTTTTTTGGGAGTTTTATTGTGTTTTTGTTTGGGCATCGTTTATTTTCTTCAACTGCTCGTTATAATACCATAGAAGATACAATTCAATGGCGGTTGATCCAGCAATAGCATTTCGAACAATGTTTTTTCGATTGCCAAGCAGGAAAATCCCACCACCAATAAGAAAGCATCTTTCTATAAACGACTTAACAATTGCTTGTCCGGCATCTGGTTCTTTGTTTAACCATTTAACAACTGCTTCTTTGGATGGGGCTGGCTTTAATTTTTTATCGAGTTCATTCACCATCGCCTCCCAACAGTTTTTTTCCTGTTGCGAAGTTCCATCCTATAATAGATACAGCGATAGTTCCTGCTGTCATTCCAGTCCAAAAGAAGATTCTTTGAAGTAAACTACCCGGTTTTCCATCTTCCAAAAACCATTCAGCCTCTCTCTTTCTTCTTTTAACCAAACCTTTCAGGGTTCTACCTTTAGATGTAGTTGGGCCATTGGCTATTTCCTGAGCTGCACCTTTGTAGTCTTTTTCATTTATTTTTGCAATAGCGCCTTTAACCGACCTAGAATTTGTTCCCGTATTGTAAGCAAGAGAAACCAAAGCATCCAGCATTGATTGGGTTATTGGTTGCTTTATTCTTTTAACAACTGGGTCTGTATATTTAGGCATATCTTTGGCAAGAAGTTTCATGACTTGGCTTTTAGATAGTTTGCCTCGACCTTTAAGGTATTTTGAAAAATAATCTCTTTCACTTTTTTTAATTAAGTGTCCAACGCCAATGGTAGGATACCCTCTGGCTTGAGAATAAGAAGATATAGGTTTGCCATTGGCATCATCATATACTTGATACCGAACACCTTCTGTTTTTATTAATTCTGCCAGACCTTTTTCACTTACTTTTGTAATAGCCATACGAAACCTCTTATCATTCAACTTTATAATAGCATATTGTGATTTTTCATTTTCCGAGTTTCTTCTCAACAAAGTTTATCTTTTTTTGAAAAGGTAGATCTGCCCATGCATTCATAATTGCAATAACATCTTCTTTTGTTGGTGTTCTTCCTTTTTGCTTTGTACTATCTAGGAATTTTATAATAAACTGAGCCAGTATCCAACTGTCTGTTTGTACATCATCTTTATGAGGCGCATTTAAGTCTATTCCTAGAGTGCCTCTCATAAAAACATTTTTGCGTTCTTCAGGACTTAATATGTAAGTGTGGTTCAATTGGCTATTGAGTGAAGGTCTTATACTCACAAAAGTATTGTAAACTTCTTCGATAATATCAGGAGAGTCAGAGTAGATTACAAGGTTATCGTAGTGTTCCCAAAAAGTTCTAGCGTTTCCTGCTATTTTGGCTGAAAGATAATTGTTAGGATATTTTTGCATATAGGGAAATAAGATGTTTTTACCTATTAATCCAATACTCATCCTAAGATCTTTCATTGATTCTTTCGATGGATCTAAATCATGAAGAATACTAATGTACATTTTGTAGTCATATTTTCCTTTTTTGTTTCCATTTTTAGTGAATAATCCATTCCAACTTCTGTCTTTATTTAAAGTAGGTTCATCTCTCCAAGCCAAAGTGAAAGGTCTAATTTTTTTGTTGTAATTAAACATGTATTGTTTATGGTCTGTTGACCAAAAACCATATCCAGCAACATTGTCGTAAACCATATTTGTTATATTTGAAAGGTTTCGATGTTTGCTGTAAGCTTCCAGAATTTTTTCAGCAACGATACTTTTATACTTATCAACTTCTGAAGAGTTGCTGATAATACTGATAAGTTCTGCTTGGTTTGCAGAACCTTTGTTGTTTGAAAGCAGAGATAATAGTAAAGGTATCCCTATTGCATAGATTGATTTATTCATTTTAAAACTTCCTCAATTCACTAACTGGTTTCAATATATTATCAGCCATTTTACGGTAATACTGTTCTCTTCTACCTTCTAAACGAGTGGTATTGACATCAGAGTAAATAGCCGTTCTTTTTGCAAAAAGTCTTCGATATGGGTTGTCTATATCGAAAGTTACATCATCCCAGTCAGCTTTGATGACCCTATATTTTCTTGGAAATGCAAGTTCTTTTGGTATTATCAAATCAGGATTTCCTGTTGCTATTATCGCTATAGAATTTGGAAGAGAATAGTTTATTGGAATTGTTTTTAAATTATTGTTCCTTAAGAACAGCCATCGTAAACTTTTCAATTTTTCGAAGCTTTCAGGCATTTTACTTATATTGTTGTTGTCAAGTTCCAATTTCTCAAGACTTGTGATTTTTAATATATCATCAGGAATAACAGATATTTGATTGTTATTAAGGATTAAAGTTTCGAGTCGAGGAAGATCAAAAACAAAGTCAGGTATTGATTCAAGATTTTGTCCAGATAGATCGACCTCTTTCAATCTTAAAGGAAGACCTTTACTCCCAAGTCTAGATTTTTTCCAATCTTCGATAATTTTTTCATATTCAGCAAGAGTTTTTGAAGATGAGCCTACCCTATTTGACATTAAAGATAGAATTACAGGGATTCCTATTGCATAGATTGATTTGTTCATAGCATTTGTCTCAGTTTTTTTCGCTTATCACCAATCCCGCCAGTAATGAAAGTAAATTCATACCCAGCTTGTTCTAAAACTTTTGCGTATTGCTTTCCAGCGAACAAATAAATCTTACCGAGTCTATACTTTTTCTTTTGTTGTTTTACTTTTTTAGCGAGTTTTTCAATCGACACATCTCTTCCAAGAAGTGTGTCATAATCTCTGATCACTTTATCAGCAGGGATGAGTCCATACTTGGCCGAGAGAGCAAACACTCTGTATTTGCCTTTGTCATGCTTTCTAAATGTTTGCCAAATGGTTCCATCATACAAATCCTGAGCTTTGCCTGATTTTCCTTTTTTTCTTTGGCTGCAACCGATTATTATTGTTTTTCGCATGATTAAATCCTTCTATGGTCTGAAAACAGCAAGAGAAATATCATCGCTTTGACGATTCCCTGTTTCTTTAATGAAAGAGTTGATCATTTGATCTGGTTTGTCAGCATTTTCTATAATTTTATTGATTTGTTCATCTGAAACTTTTCCAGATGAATCCACAATAATCTTTAGCAACCCATCAGTCACACAAACAACACCTTTTAATCTCTCTTGTGGAATCATTACTTGTTCATGTTGAATGGTGGTAGGATTTACACTTATCTTTCGATTCAGAGGTGCATCGAATCCACTAGAGTGATCCTTTGTAACTGTGGTTCTACAGTCATTAGATGGACTATAAGGATTTTTGTCAACAACATATATTCTAGAATCTCCAGCCCAGAATAGATCTATCCTGTAAAGTAGAGAAGGCTCTAGTGTGATTACTGCAAAGGCAACAGTGGTGGGATAGTCTACATACATTTTTGATATTATCTTAGTTTCTTTTTTAGGCAATCCCTTTAGGAAAGAACCTTTCTCTATATAGTTTGCGATTTGTTTTCCGGTATCACCTTGTTCGAAAAGATGCTTAATTGTTTCGAGTGTCTTTCGAGATGCCACCCAAGCCATCGTTCTTGTATTGCCTTTATATTCAACTTTTTTAGGACCTGCTCCACCCAAGCCATCGGCTACGGCAATCAATACAGAGTTTCCATGTTTAGCAACAATAGGAGGCGCATCTTCACCTTTTACATGTGGTCTATCGATTAAAAAAACTGATTCTTCACCTGTCGAATTTTCTGACAGTTGAATGTCAATCTGTTGTTGTGCTATTGGTGTTTGTTGCGGGATTGAAGCGTTGTTTTGATAGAAATAAGGTCTTAGGACTGTCTCTGTTGCATTGTGCCATATTGTCTCTAGTATTGATGCTTCTTCCTCGTCAATATCCAACTCCATTGGCAGATTAACTTGCATAGATAATTTTTTAGGCTGAATATTTGTTTTGTACACAGCTCCAGAAGTCAGGCATTTCGTTGCATTCGCTTGCGAACCTTTTTTGCCACCAAAGATAATCTTTGCCGCAATAGTAAGGATTCCGAGTGCTCCGACTCCAATTCCTGACCAGATTGCAATTTTTTTGATCGAGCCTTTTCCACTAGGGATTTTAGGGAGATACTTCGCAACTCTTTGCGCCCATTTTTTGTAAAAAGAAGAATTATAATGAACACCATCTTTGCTCCATCCACTAGAGGTGAATCCTCGATTATCTATATAAAATATAGATTTAGAAGGCAGATAAGAAGAAAGAAAATTATGTGTCCATTTATGTCTTTTTTCAGTATTTGGAGCCTTTGAGGGGTTTGATGTTGTTGGGCCAACCCATACAATTTGTGCTCCAATAGAATTAGCCACAGAAATCAATTGGTCAACAGTAGATTGATATGATGCTGATTTCATATCTTGATTATTACCACCCAAAGATGCGAGAATGATCTGAGGTTTAGCGGATTTTATTTGTTGCAGAGTGCCTTTTGATATGTGTTTTTTAAGACTCCACCCATTTTCAGCTCTTTTATAAACCGTTTTAAACCCTATCGATGGAAGGATTTTTTCTAGATATCTAAAAACGACTTTTGCGTGACTATCGCCTATAAGCGCTATTGTTTTCATTGTTTTTCCCATATAATGTTTCCGTTAATATCTTCGATTCGTACAGGGTATATTTTTTCCAATCCATTGTATTTAATTCCAGAGGCTTCATTAATTGCTTCTCTTTCAAATTGTGCAAATAAATCAGGATGAATATTTGCTAAATGATTTGCTAGGGTTGCCAATATAGGCGCATTTCTTGTTCCTGTTGTTCGAATTGATCTTCGATTTGTACCTATTTGTACTAGAATTGTTCCTCGTTTTGGATTTATCCTTCTAATTTTTACATTTTCATTTTCTGGTGGGTAATAAACTTCCATCCCCATGAACACATCGGGGTTTTTTAGAATATAGTCAACAAATACATGAGAAGACTCTTCGTAATCTATATCGAAATTTTCCGGTTTTAAAGGCAACCTTACAACTATAATTTTAGGTGAGCCATCTTCTCCTTTATATTGTATTTGTTTATCAAAAAGACCATGAGCTAATCCTGAAGCATGCTCAAGAGCTTCTTGCTTGCTCGTATACAAATAGAATCCGGAACCTTGACCAAAACCTTTTGCTCTATGTGTATCGATACCGTTTATAAATGACTCAGAAGGAAAAAGCGTAGCGTGATACAGTTCAACCTCTTGTTCATTTCTTGAACCAAATTTTTTGACTAAGCCCATGGCAGACAAGCCTAAAATTGTACCAACTGTGTATTTATTCATTTTGCTTTCCAAATTTAAAATTTCTGGTTATGTTTATAATAGCATACGGAGTGGTGTGAAAATGAACGATTCGAACATAATAAATTTTGAAGATTACATACGAAGTGCGAAAAGCGTAATTGAGAATAACTCCTCAGATTTGGTGGACAATAACAAGTATCCCCAAGACAATCCTTATCGTGGAAAATGCTATATATCTTCTGAAGCTGTATTCTTTAAATTTAAGAATGACGATGTGTCTTTAAAAGCAATGAATATGATACACGAAGGCGAGTCTCATTGGTTTTTAAGTAGTGATCAGCATGGTGTCATTGATTTAACCGTCATGCAGTATGAAGTCACCCCAGATTACTCTTTGGCAAAAGGTAAAGGATTCTTGCCGACCAAGGCAGGTATATCAAAAAGATCTTTGATATTTCATAAACGAGTTATGGCTGAATACAATAGAATAAAGAACATGAATGTTGAGGATTTAAAGATTTAGTCCTCGGTGCTATTTTTATCTTCATTAATTTGTATAGAGACTCTGTGTTCTTTTATTAAGAATTCAATTCTTGGTTTTCCATCTGGCCCAGCCCATAGATCTTCTGTAACAAGTTTTGTTATCTGAGAGTCTGTTTTCCACACACCTGCATCTGTTATAGCGTCAAGTGTAAGTTTACATAGGTTATCAATGTCAGGTACAGTTAGTTTTGGAGATACTTCTTTTCCACCTTTATGATAGAAAGTCAAATGGACTTCTAGAGGAAGTTTTTTAGATAGTGGAAATTTCTTGCTTGATTTAAAAGAAAAACCTTTAAACAATAAGGCCTGTTTTCTCTGCGCTACACGAGTTGATTCAGGATTGTATGCCTTTCCACCTCTTGTGAGTCGAGGCCTAGCCTTTGTTTTTGGGACAGTATATAGAGTTCCCTCTAGTATAATCTCATCATTCATTTTGATTTCCGAATATTTTTTACAGCTGATATCAACTTATGAAGAACAGGCATAGGTGTGATTAATTCTTTTTGAACATTCATATTTGCAGTACGCTCGTTTTCTTTTAAATCACCTTTGTTTTTTAATAATACAATACAGTTTGGTTTGTCTTTAAACCTATTGTCGTCTTCATCGCCAACGATAAGGAATCTGTTTTTCTTTAGTAAAGATCGAACTTCTTCTTTTTTTGAGAAAGGATATACAACACTTATGCTTGCACCCCATTTCATCCATTCAAAAGCCCTTCTTGGTGCGACTTTCTTTTCATCCCAAGAGTATATCAGTTTATATTTCTGAGGGAAAGGGAGTCCGCCAGCAACTTTATGCGCCATTCCGATTCTTTGTGCTATTGGATATTTTGTATAATCATAAAAACCATACAAACCTTTCGTGTTCCTAACCAATGAATCTATGTAAATAAATCTTTCCCATTCAATGTCCGACATTCCGTTTAATCGTAAGTAATACTTTTGTTTTTTATTATGGCAAGAAGAAGAATTGGAGATAATTTCTAATATAAGTTTTCGTAAAAAAGCAAGAGGCTCAGTATAGAAGAACCAAGTTTTAAGATACCGAGATCTTCCGGAAGTATCCAGTTGCATATTTCCAGTATTTCGAAGACATGGTCCTTTACAAGATCCTGCATAAATACAAGTATTTATTTTTGGGTTTTCATTTCCAATGTTTTTAGGGGATTTAAAGATGGATTTTGGCTTGTATATCCCTTTATACATTCTATCGTCACCAGAAGATGCTCTCCATCCTTTTTTTGGAAACCATTTAGATGGATTGTCCATTGCAGTATTGTATGACGCAAGGAATAACTGTCCAGTCTTATCATCGTTTCGTTGAACCGCAGCGCTCGACCCTATCAAAGTTCTTGGGTTTCCCTTTACAGTAATAAATCTTAAATCTCCAAGTTTAAATACATCTTTAAACTTTATTCTTTTCTTTTTTTCCAAATCTTTGATGTAAGCATTGTTGATATACCTATCAACAGGGTGCGAAGGATAAGGAACATCGAAAAGTTCTTGAAAAGCAACCAAGTTCATAAAAACCCCTTTTTAGTATTACTTGATTACTTTAAGAGCTTTTTTTTGCTTTGTCAAAGCTGTTATAAACTTGCTGGACCTTGATCTTCTGCGTACTTTGAAAAATCGTTAATATCACCAAAAGCGTTTGAGTCGCCACCGACTACATCGTCTATGGTTTTTGAATCTCTGGACAGTTGATCTTTTACAGATTGCTCATCAAAAGCCACTTTTGTTTGACTTATAGTTTGAGAATCATCACCAGTTGTATTTAGGAAGTTTTGCATTTCATCACCCATGAAGTCACCAAGCCCCATTTCTTTCACGAGTCCTAAAACTTCATCATTACCGCTTGGGTATTCATAAAGTTCTTCATTTGCAGCACCAGCCTTTGGTGGTAATTCCAATGTGTCTTGTGTGTCAGACAC
>Ga0181585_10000600_pt1 | contig 30664 bp, 17 predicted proteins | sample 071ome_29_FD_132469 | JGI IMG/M metagenome (GOLD analysis project Ga0181585, IMG submission 132469) | Coastal salt marsh microbial communities from the Groves Creek Marsh, Skidaway Island, Georgia - 071407BT metaG (megahit assembly) | ecosystem: Environmental > Aquatic > Marine > Intertidal...
CCGAACCGACTTGAACCCTGTGGTGAGTTCGCAGTCACTATACATCGCTACCGTAGTTGGGCGGTTGTGCTGTACCCATTTGCTCATTCATTACAACGCGAGCCTACCAAACCCTTGTATAATAGTTCTTGGTAAACCTGAGGATTAACTTTTTCTAAGAGCCTCATCATTTTTTGCCGTGTGCATCTAAGGATTCACCTGTCGCTTGTTAGCCGCATTTCCTTGCTCACTGGTTGCGATGCTATGTTTGCCTATTGGAAATTTTTAAGAAATTGTAGTTTGCCTATCGCACTTGTTTATACTAGTTTTATTTCAAGGTCAATCTTTTTGGCTTTAAATATTGTCAATGTGGATTTACGGACAAAAGACAGTTGATCAACTACCAGATGATGTGGTGGGATTCGTCTACCAAATTACCAATCTGGAGAACGGCAGGATGTACATCGGCAAGAAGTTGGCCAGGTTCAAGCGAAGCCGACCACCACTGAAGGGCAGGAAGAACAAGCGTAGGTACAAGGTGGATTCTGATTGGCGCGACTACTACGGAAGCAGTGACGAGCTGACCGCGGATATACTAAAACTGGGCAAGGACAAGTTCCAACGGGAGATACTGTTCTACTGCTACTCCAAGGCGGAACTGTCGTACATCGAGGCCAGGGAGCAGTTCGCCCGCAAGGTGCTAGAATCTAATGACTACTACAACGGACACATCCGCGTCCGTGTTCACGGTAAGGGAATAATCAGGAAATAAAAAACCCCCAACTTGGAAAGCCGGGGGTGTATTGGTTTTGCAAATCCAAAAAATTACGCTTGGGTTTTCGCCGCGTTCTTAACTTCTTGAATCTCTTTTCTTCTTGCTTTGATCAATTTAGCAAGGTTGGCAAGTGCCTTTCTAGCCCTAGTGGCAGAAGCCTTGACACCTTTGTCTACGAACTTACCATTCTCTTCTGAGTAAGTTTGTATCTCTGTCATGATCTGTTCATGTGTTTCATTTGACATATGTTTTTTCCTTCCTATTTTCGTACGATATAATTAATTAACATATGTTTAATTTAAGCACACAAGAAGTGGTTTGGTCAATAGAAAAAGCACCTTTGGTAAATTTAGATGGTAAAATATTTCAGCAATATGAAAATTTCTTTGGCGAAAATTTTAATCTACAGGTTTTAGAAGAGTCTGATTATGTAAAAGTCACAGGACAAGAGCATCTCAACCGTGTCAGCCTTGCACAACAAAATGAGGAAATGAAAAAGATACGGATTTTTTTCATGAACAGCAAGATCACCGAGGCGCTGGGTAAGAAATTTGGAATGGATCTCAAGTTTGACTCCGCGGACTACTGGGTGGACGGAGAAGGATATGTCAGCGAGCCGCACAGGGACAATCACATTATCAAGTTGCACGTGCAAATATACCTCAGTGACGACAACCAGGGTACCTGTCTTTACGATGAAGAAGAGAACAAGTTGCACACTTTTGAATTCAAGAGAAACTTTGGCTATGCGTTAGTGAACAACGACAAGAGCCTCCATGGAGTTCCTCGCCTGTCAAAGAACGGAAGGAAAAGCCTTTATGTTAGATATTCGTGAGGATCTTCTTACAGATAAGTTGATACATATAGAAGACACGAAGATCAGGCAAGTGAAACATGACTGGTTACACAGTGACTACGCGGGCGACGCCACCCTCACAAATGTGACCGAAAAGGCGGCGGAATGGTTGTTGTCGAGCAAACGGAATTCCGTATACGGTATTGAAAATTTTCCCAAGTTGGATGTGATATATGGTTGTACCGATTACATTGACAACTTTCTAATGAAAGAGAAGAAATATCAGATCATCAAAAACGATTACTCCTACTACAAATTACTTGGTAAAACGGAAAACTCTGTTGGCGAGTTGGAGGAGAACGTTCCTGTGATAGTTTCATTGCCAAACTGGTACCATGGCAACAATAGGCCCGATTGGAAAGATTTCTTGAAAGAGTGTGAAACAAAAAATATTAACATACACCTTGATGCCGCTTGGTATACAGCGTCAAACGGAATGCAATTAGATGTCAGCCATCCTAACATCAAGACCGTAGGATTCAGTTTGACAAAGACAGGATTCCAGTGGAACAAATTTGGTATAAGATTTTCAAGACAGAAAACCATAGACAGTATTACTGTGCGTAACGCCAGCGGGTGGGTTAATCTCAACACTATTAACTGTGCCAATTTCGTAATGGATAACATACATATAGATCACGCCTGGGATAACCATGAGGATCACTACAAGCAAATCTGCCATGAACTTGACCTAGAGCAGGCCGACTTTATACACGTTGCCAAGAAAAATGGAAAACCTATAGGTGTTGCGAATATTCTTAACAGGATTTAAACGATTATGTCTACGTCGTTGGCGTAGTTTGTGAATCCGTTTTCCTTGACGACCTTCAGCACCGAGTTCACCCTGCTTACCAGTTCGTCCTTGTGTGAGATCAGGAATATGTTCTTCTTCTGTGTCCTCGACATGTCCTTGAGCACAGCCATTGAGCTCTCTACACCCGATATGTCCATGCCAGCATCCACAAGTTCATCTATGAACAGCAAGTTGATCTGTTGATATAAACTTTCCCACACGTCTCTGAACGCCCAGCTCATGCTGAGTATCAACCTGTTTCGCTCTCCCCTCGACAGGTTGTCGAAGTCCAACTCCCTGCCCAGTTCCTCGATACGCACACTAAGGTCTGGCTGGAATGTGACCGTGTGTGGCAGTTTGACTTTACCGAGGAAGAATGCTAGACGTTGATTCAGGTAAGTCAAGTTTTGTTCTATGATCCTTGTTCTTATGAAACTGTCTTTTGCAGTCAATAATTTGTACAGGAAGTCCTGGTGCCTGTGTAGGTCCTCCAGTTCGTTGGCCTTCTCGTAGTCTATCTTCTGTATGGCTTTCTTCTCCAGTTCCTCTATCTGCTCGGCGTATGTGTTTTCCTGTTTCTCTGTCCTCTCTAACTGTCTCTTCAAATCCTGTAGTGATCCCTTGTGGTTGTATGCCTCATCTATGGTGTCATAGTAGGTGTCTGGTATCTGCCCTAGGTCTCCGATCTCGTCTATGCCCTGTTGTATTTTTGCAAGATCGTCCTTGAGTTGATTTGCGTAGTCTGTTGATTCTGTCAGTTGTGTCTTCAGTTTGTCCTGCAGGTGTGTGTGCTTGTCGTCGTGCAGTTCCTGTTCACAAGTAGGACACTTCTGTTGTTCTGCGAACTGTAGGTCTGTTTTTGTCTTCTCAACATTGTTTTCCGCCTTTGTGAGGCTGTGTTCGTGATATGCTTTTTCTTTCTCTAGTCCACGCAGTGCTGTCTGCATCTCGTTGTGTTGTTGCAGTTTCTTGTGTGCTTCCAGTTCTGCTTTTATGTCCACCTTTTCAAGTTCCGCTATCGCATCTCGGAAGTTTGCTATGTCCTCTTCCTTCTGTTTGATCCAAGCGTTTGATCTTATCTTCAGGCTTTCTATGGATTCCTGTATCTTTTCGTTGGACGCATTCATGGCATCCAGTTTCAGTTTTTCTTCAGTCAGCAGTTGTTTTGTTGACTTTTGTTTTTCTTTGAGTAAATCCGCCTTTTGTGACAGCAGTGTTATTCCCAACAGTTGCTCGATTATCTCACGTTGCTCTGCCTGTTTTGTTGACAGGAACGGTTGCGTGTATGTGTTCAAGGCCACTATGTTTTTGAACATGGCATGGGTCATGCCCAGCAGTTTGTTGATCTCCACCTGCGTCTCCCTGTTCTCACCTTGTGCCTCGTTTGCGTCTGTCTTCTGTTCTATGTCGTTGGCGTAGAATCTGAATATCTGTGGTTTACGTCCACGCTCTATTGTGTATGTGATGTTGTTCTTTATGAACTTCACACTTACCATCATGCCTTTCTCGTTGGTCTTGTTCACGAGATTGTCTCTCCTGATGTTTGTGAGTGCCTCACCGTAGAACACATATGACAATGCGTTTATGATTGTGGTCTTACCTGTTCCGTTTCTTGCACCTGCGTCATCGCCTCCTAGGTCCATGTTCTCACCTATCACCAACACAAGGCTTTTGTTGGAGAAGTTTATGGCCTGTGCCTGGTTGCCCACGCTCATGAAGTTTTTTACTGTAAGTTCTTTAATCGTTAGCAAGTTGTTTCCTTTTCCATTCGTTGTAGCCTCTCAACCACTCTTCCTGTGTGGGCGGGTTTTTGAACATGTCAAATATCTGAGACTTTGTCATCTTTTCTTCGTATTCACCCTTCAGTGCTTTTATCAGTTTCTTTTTACTAATTCTCGACATCTAGATCGTTGTAAATTGCTGTTAATATTTTCTTGTCATAGACTTCTGAATCAACACCTTGCAGTTGCTTGATCACTATCTGGTCCACGCTGTCAAACTTCTGTACCTCCACCATTGGCTGTTGCGCCTGGTCGATCTGTTCAGGTATAAGTTGCAGTTCTCTCAATCCGTATTTGTCCATGAAGGTCTCACGTATGAAGTTGGCCTCTTCGTATGATATTTTTATGTCCAATGTGACCCTCACGTACATCTTTGGTTTGAGATGTTTTTCTGGATCTTGTAGTAGTTCGCTTATCCTTATTGTTCTGTACCTCGGCATGTCAGGCCAGTTTATGAACTTTGGTTCACTTCCGTACTCCAGCACCATCATTCCGCGTTCGTCGTCTCCGGCGTCTGCGTAGTTGTGTGGGAAGGCGTTGCCCATATATGTGACGTTCTTCATGTACTGTCTCTTGTGGAAGTGACCTGAGAATACCTTGCCACAGCCAGCGAAGTGATCCGCCTGTATCGTACCCGTGTCCGGCATCTCCACCATTGCGTTCATCTTGAAGTACGGCAGTTCGAAGTGTCCAAACACGTACTTCTGTTTCATCTTTTCTATCACTTTCCATTCATCACCTACCACCCATGGGATTATGGCCACGTCATCCTCCACTATCCATTCGTTGACGATGTGTATGTTTGGTATGTTCCTTATGTACTCCATTGAATTGATTTCTCTCTTGTCTCTGTAATACAGATCGTGGTTGCCCATTATCACATAGACTTTTTCAAATGCCCGACCCAGTCGTTCCATGTTGGACACTGTGTAGTTCATTGTGCTCACATTGGTTGCCGATCTATGGTGGTGCCAATCGCCCAGGAAAATACAGGTCTCGCAACCGTGTGCCTTGGCCTGTTCTATGAACCAGTACACGAATTCCTCACAGTCGTCATTGTGTACACGGCTGTTGCCCTTAAGGCCAAAGTGTATGTCTGTGAAACAAGCGACTTTCTTAAAAAACATATGTTACCATTTCTTCTTTACGATTGGTTTGTGATTGGTCATGTCAACTTTTTTGTAGTTTACTTCACCGAAATCATCTGAATCTAATTTGCCTTTTTTCTTTAATACTTTGTTCAGTTGTTTGATTCCTGTTTTGTTCACGATCTTTGCCTCACCGTGTGCTGTCTTCATTTTTTTTTGGTATGAAGGACCGGTTGTCTCGTTCTCGTTCTGCCTTGTGAAACTAGGCATCATTCCGTTGAACTCTAGCAAGTCGTCTCTTATTGCTTGATTTTTCTTCTCTATGTTCAATATCCTCGTGAATGAGTTGGTTATTGCGGCCGTGTAGTACGCGAAGGGGTTGTCCGATTTTGATTCGTCGAACTGCAAACCGATCTGTGACAGTTGCATCAAGGCCTGTGACTGCATCTCGTCATTGTATGTGTAACCTCTCCAGTTGGCTCTCGTTCCATAACGTTCACACAACTTCATGTACATCAGCGCCAGTTGGTTGGTCATCTTGCCATGGTCCGCAGAGAAGTAGCCGTTACTCATTCCGCCCACCCAGTGTGATTTGCCCACGCACACCGGTTTGCCCTTCTTGTCCAATCTGTAGTGTTGGAACGGTGGGAAGTTCACTTTGGTGTGGTGATCTGAGACCTGCTTGGGATTCTTTTTTCTTGTGTCGTCCATCGGAATGTGGTCAAACATCATGACGCGGAAAACTAGGTCCGTCTTGTCGATCTTCCTAGGCGAAACCGTGTAGTCCAGTAATTTTATTTTCTTCAAGCCTGCGTCCTTGGCCTGTTCCCACGCTTCCTGTGTGAGACGCTTGGCACGTGCTTTCTTGGCCTCTGCTATGGTCCTGATGTTGATCTTCTTGAGGTTGGGCACGATGATGTCGTACTGTGCGTCCTCGGGACTGACGTACGAACAATAGGTGTTCTTGCTGGCGTGTATCTGTGCCAACAGATCTCGGTTGTTTAGGTATTTCACTCGTTTCATAATTATCCTTTATTTTTCTTGGAGTGACCACAAACAGGTCTGTTGAATCTTGCCGTACGGTTAATTAAGTGCGCCTAGAATTGTGCCTATAAATATAGTTAAAGTATACGAAATTTTACAAAGGAAAGCAACCTAAATTGTATGGCGACACTGGGCGGAATTATAAAGAACGTGGCATCCGGGTTCTTCAACAGAACTTTGAGCAGGTTAACGGGTGCTGGTATTTCCACGGACTCAAGACTCACACAGGCACGAGCCAAATGGTCAGGCAGGAACGACACCACCGATTGGAGGGTGCGACTGCAAGTGCCACAAAACTCTCCACTACAGAAATTTTTTGATTTTGACAACAACAAACTGTTGGAACCGTTGGCCGAATCCCGTGGAATTTTTTGGCCGTTGACCCCACTGTGCCAAATACAGCACTCGGCCAACTACAACGCTCTGTCGCAGACACACAGCAATTATCCATTCCAGGCATACCAGAATTCGTCAGTGGATTCATTCAACGTGTTGGGAGAGTTCCCGGTACAGAATTCAGAAGACGCGAAGCATTGGGTTGCAACAGTGAATTTCCTGAGGACAGCGACCAAGATGTTTTTCGGTGCTGACTCTATAGATGGTTTGAAAGGCAATCCGCCACCGATACTACACTTTTCTGGATACGGCGATCACATGTTCAACAAGGTGCCGGTAGTGGTAAACTCTTTCAACATAGAACTAAGACAAGGCATAGACTACATCTCGACCAAACAAACCAACACTCCATACAGGCAGTTGTCTGGGGCAGATGCAGGATTCTTCATGAACGCCGAGGGAGAAGACCAGACCTGGGCGCCAACACTTTCAAACATTTCAGTGTTGATCACACCTATATATTCTAGGGAGTCAATCAAAAACTTCTCAATGAGAAGATTCGTCAGGGGAGAACTTAACGGCAAAGGCGACAATGAGGTAGGATTCATCTAATGGCCAAGTACTCAGCAACATCACCATACTTTGCCACACCACAGAACGAGATCAATCTAGAGACCTTCGTGCCAAGACCGATTACCGCCGAGGACGATGACCAAACTTACACAATAGAAAGAACATACGCATACAGGCCAGACCTGTTGGCATATGACCTTTACGGCACACCAAGGCTATGGTGGGTGTTCGCACAGCGTAATCCAAATGAAATAGAGGACCCCATCTACGACTTCAAACCAGGAGTGACAATACAGTTGCCGAAACCGGCCAACATCTCACAAGACCTGGGAGTGTAGCGCATGTCATTTTACGAAGATAACATACTGGGGAAAAGCAAGAAGACACAACGACCGTTCCTGAAGCCAAACATATTGCACGGATTCGCTTCTTACATGACCAACTTCACACTCAGTGGCATATCAGAGAAAGAGATACGTGACCAATCGTTCCTTAGCACGGGGTACAGAGAACACGATATAGTTGCACGGACAGGCGGAATAGTTGACGCCAACATTACCGGTGATAAAATGGCCAGGAAGACAGGCGACAACGATCAGATAGACAGGATAGTTCAGTCAAGGTACAACAAGTTTGTTGAAGACTACCAGGACAGCATTGCCATACTGCAACGTAGCCATGACGTGTTCTTTGAGAACATCAACATATTGTCAACGGTGGGTCCTAACGCGGAACGTAATCTGGCAAACTTCACCAAGATGGAGTTCCAGATCCACGAGCCCTATGGTGTCACTTTCATAGAGAAGGTGCGTGCCGCGACGGCGTTGAATGGCTTCAAGGACTACCAGGACGCACCGTTATTGCTGACCATCAGGTTCAAGGGATTCAACGAGAACGGTGATCCTTCTGCCACCATCGTGCCAGAACGCAAGATCCCGATATTGATAGTGCGTGTGGACTTTGACGTTAACGAGGGCGGAGCGCAGTACAGCATTACAGCAGTGCCTTACACAGACATGGCATTCGATGACAGGTTCAAGTTTCCGAGGACAACCATAAACGTGGACGCCATCAGTTACCCACAGGAATGGGTAGTACAGGTCAAAAATAAACTCAAAGAGCAGATGGAGAAGGAGAGGAAGGCCAACCTGCGTGAACTAGATGATGAATACGAGTTTATTATAGATGAAGAGGTCAAGCGTGTGGCCGGCGCCTACAAGGAAACAGTCAAGTCGGTGTTCAACGCGGCCGACGATGATTACTCCGGGCTGAGCACAGATCTCGAGACACCACCACCAAAGATCAAGTTGGCCAACGGCAAGGCGGAAACAACCACGAGTCTGGTCAAGTTCTTCGAGGACGCAATCAGGGAGGCCTATGGCTACCAGCGGCTTGCAAACGACTTCTGGGTGACCTACCTGGAACGTGCCAACGTGATAAAGGGAGGCGAGAAGTTGACTGACAAGCAGATCAACAAGATAGTGAATGCAGAGGACTTTTCGAAAGTTTTACTGGAGAACCAATACGTTGACTGGTTCAAGATAAAGGCCACGGTACAGACTGACACCGACAAGTTCGACAACATAACAAAGATGCACAAGAAGAAAGTGATATTCAGGGCCATGCCATACAAGGTGCACATCCTGAAACTGATCAAACCGGGCGTGGCCATCAAGCGTCTGGATTTCAGCAGGTTGGTCAGGAAGGAATACAACTACATCTACACAGGAGAGAACGTGGACGTGCAGAACCTCAGGATCAACTACAAAAGTGCATATTACATGCGTAACGTGTTTGACGCCAAGGCAAATGAAGGTATATTTGCTACAGTGTCAGATGCGTGGCAGAAGGTTTTTGGTGCGGAAACCTATCCAGAACCCACCAAGCAGATAAGACAGTATCCATCCAACCTCAAGAACAGGAGCGCACTGGGAGGAACGGTATCGGGCGAAGGACAACGTGCCCAGGAGTTCTTTGACTACCTCACGAACCCAGAGGCAGATATGATACGTGTGGAGATGGACATACTGGGAGATCCCGCATACATCTGCCAGGACATCTACGTGCCCCTAGATAAAGACGGAAACAACAAACCAAGATCTAGGTCTGACTATGACAGCGAACTGGAGAGTTTCAACGCGGACCAGGTCAGTCCACTGGTGTTGATCAGGTACAGGATACCGGACGACATATCGGACAAGGACGGACTGATGTTCAGCAAGGCCGCAACATACAGGGACGAGGACCTGTTCTTCAACGGCATATACCAGGTTGTCAAGGTAGAGAGCAAGTTCGACAACGGTCAGTTCCTGCAGACACTGACCTGTGTGCGTATGAACAACCAACAGGGCGAGGGAGCACCGGCCATACTACAGAAGGCGGCCGACAGGGATTTCTCCATTGATAACAAAAAGACAGATGGCTTCAACACAGCCAAAGGTTTAAAGGAACGTTTCAAGAATTTCGAGAACAGCAGATTTAAAAAAAGTGAACTGATCAACGAGGTAATTAAAAAGACAGGCCCGGGATCATCCAATCCTAGGGGAAGTAGAGGACAGTAGGTAATGGCATACATAGATCAACGTGGATTCACAGATTCTTTTGACAACCAGAAGAACATCAACGAGAAGTACATAGACAGCGATCCGGGTCCATACGTGGGGGTGGTCAAGGCCACGACAGATCCGCTGAGAATGGGTAGGTTGGGAGTGAACATTCCCGCCCTCACGAACACGGCCAATCCAACGGTTGACAACATAGTGTGGTGCCAGTACCTGTCACCCTTTTATGGTGCCAAGATCATCAACGCCACCAGCAAGTCCGATCCCAATGACTACAAGGCCACCCAACACAGTTATGGATTCTGGGCAATACCACCCGACATAGACACAGAGGTTTTGGTGATATTCGCCAAGGGCGAGACCGAGAAGAAGAGTGCGTTCTGGATAGGTTGTGTGCAACAGCCACTGACGAACCAACAGGTGCCGGGCTATGGCGCATCAAAATTCACAGAGCAGGCCGCTGACAGGCTTGACGCCAGGGAGAGGGCAAGGTCAGGACAGACCAACTACGGCACGGACTTTCTGCCAGTGGGCGAGAAGAACCGTAGGATGATTGACAATGCTTCCACGATAGAATCAGCCAACCAATTCCGTTATCCTGTCAATGACGTATTGGCAGAACAACTTTTAGAGCAGGGTCTCATACAGGACGACATCAGGGGTACAACGTCAAGTTCGGCCAAGAGGGAATCTCCAAGCCAGGTTTTTGGATTGAACACTCCGGGCAGGGTGCGTCCAGATTCTAGGAAATTGAACATAGGTATAAACGGAAGCCAGGTGCGTCCAGACAGGAATCCAGGACACAGTTTTGTGATGGACGACGGAGATCTAAATGGCAACAACCAACTGACAAGGATAAGGACAGCGTCAGGACACCAGTTACTGATGCACGACACACACGGGGTGGTGTACATAGCCAACGGCTCCGGCAACAGTTGGATAGAGATGAACAGTGACGGGAAAGTTATGATTTACGCACAGGATGGATTCAATCTTAGGTCAGACGGAAACTTCGATCTGCACTCGGGTGGTGACATAAATTTCCACGCCAAGCACAGCATAAAGTTTACTGCCGAACAAGACCTGGCTCTCAATGCCGAAGGTTACATGCTCACAATGGGACAGAAAGGCGTGTTCAACACTTCTGAAAAAGGCAGTGTGAGGAGTTTCGCCAGGGACGGTATTACTTCATACACATCAGGCACGCAACTGCATGGCGCCGGGGGAAGAATAGATCTTGCAGGCTCTCAGGTACACTTTAATTCAGTTGGCGCAAGTCCGTCGTGGGGACCTACTTGGTTGAATCCACAGGCGGCCGGAATAATCACTGACGAGTCACAGAATGATGTCAATCTAACTGTGGGAAGAGGAAGTGTGTTAGAGGCCAACACGAAGAAGACAAAGACCACAGTGCCAAATTTGGTCACACACGAACCTTTCACTAGGGCACCGTCGGCAATAATAGAGACAGTAAGTCAATGGGAAGATCCTGTGAAGTGGAAAAAACTCAGCAAGACCCCAGGCACATTGGAATACCTTGCCCAACAGAATAGGGAGAGTGATGTCGAGTACATCAGGAACCTACAGTTCTTTGCGGACCAGAAGAAATATCTCGAGTCACAGGGATTGATTGAAGTCAAAGGCACCGACTTGAACTCGATTGTGGAAAATGTAAAAATCGATACAATCAACAAAGGCAAGGACATAGGCAAGAACATCCTAAAAACAAATGAATTCACTAAAGCAATCAAGGACAAGGCCTCGTCGTTATTTTCTGGTTCTGAGAATAACATTCCACCATCACTGAGAGGGAAAAATCTAGATGTGAACTTGGTCAAGATGAAGCAACTGTCAGAAAAATTCACAGCAGGTTACAACGAAATCTACAATGTTAAGAGCGTGGTGCAAAACTTGAAAACCGGTGACATATCACAATTACTAACCAGCAAGGTTGTTGCAGGAAAAATTGTCAGCGTGGCATCCAAACTAGGAGGCACACTTCTAGGAAGATCTTCAGCAAACAACCTGCCACCGTCTTTGCGTGGCACAGCGGCCGGCAGGATCACACAGGTTGCAACGGCGTTCAAAGGAGCGGCGGCCAGAGCCGCAACTGCAATAGGCAGTTTCTTCAAAGGTTTTAGTGATGTGCGTCTGAAAGAGGACATCCAATACGTGGGAAAATCTCCTCGAGGAATTAACATTTATTCGTTTAAATACAAAAAAATACCGGGAAGGTATGTGGGAGTCATGGCACAAGAAGTTCCATGGGCAAGAGAAATGACAGACACAGGATACTATGTTGTAGATTACAGCAAAGTGGATGTTGAATTTAGGAAGTTAAATTAATGGCATACGGAGACAACAAAAGCGGTTCGGGTTTGGCAAATAGGTCAGTGACCTTCAAGGGGTTTTCCTCTAGGGCCGACCAACAAAATTTCAAACTTTATGATTTTGAGTGTGCAAAACAGGATCTAATCAACAGGTTATCAGTGCGTAAGGGAGAACGTGTTGAGAACCCAGAGTTCGGCACAATCATATACGATGCAATATTTGAACCTTTCACAGAACAGTTAAAAGAAGCAATAGTAGAAGACGTGACTGCAAATCTTAACGCTGATCCACGTATAGCCACGGAAGAAATCCTAGTATCGGAAGCAGATAAAGGCATAGCCATACAGGCCACAATCACATTTGTTCCCCTTAACATCACAGAGAAACTAAGATTCAACTTTGACGAGAACTCCTTGTTACGTCTATCTTAATATACGCACATTTCCTAACATATAAATACCGTTGTATATACAATGGCCACAACAGACAGACAGAACAGATTACTAGTAGCCGAGGATTGGCGTAAGATCTACCAGGCTTTCCAGCAGGCAGATTTCAAGAGTTACGACTTCGAGACACTGCGTAGGACCATGGTGGCATATTTGCAAGAGAACTATCCAGATGATTTCAATGATTTCGTTGAGAGCTCTGAGTACGTTGCACTGATAGATCTGATAGCCTACATAGCACAGGCCCTATCATTCAGGGTCGACCTCAACGCCAGGGAGAACTTCCTGGAAACGGCGGAGAGGAGAAACAGTGTTCTAAGGTTGGCCAGGCTGATCAACTACAACGCCAAGCGTAACAAACCTGCAACAGGTCTGTTGAAGATTGATGCAGTATCAACCACACAAGATGTGAATGACTCATCGGGCACAAACCTAGCGAATTCTACCATCATATGGAATGACTCAGCGAACTCCAATTACAGAGAGCAGTTCATTGCCATACTCAATGCGGCCAACCAGTCAGGACAGTTGTTCGGTAGTCCAAGAGAGTCCGGCGAGATAGGCGGCATAGACACAGAGGTCTACACACTGGCATCGAACCAGAATGGTTTACCGATGTATAACTTTTCAAAATCAGTAGGTGGCATTAGCAGATCGTTCGAGGTGGTACCATCCACTATAAACAGCAGTGAATCAATTTATGAGTCAGCACCTGTCGAAGGCACAGGTCTAACCTACGTGTACAGGGCAGACGGATCGGGTGATTCATCTAACAACACAGGATTCTTTTTACTGTTCAAACAAGGCACGATGCAATTCACAGATTTCACAGTAGACTCTGCTATTACAAATTATGTTAGAAGCATTGATGTGAGCAACATCAATGACACAGACGTATGGCTTTACAAGTTGGACCAGTTCGGACAGATAGCGGAAAGTTGGACCAAGGTCCCTTCGCTGTCAGGAAACAATGCAGTCTACAACTCCCTTTCAAAAAACGAAAGAAATATTTTTAACGTCATAACAAAGAACAATGATGCAATAGATCTTGTGTTTGGTGATGGCACGTTTGCAAACTTGCCACTTGGATCTTTCAGGACCTACTACAGGATCAGCGACAATGACAAGTACGCTTTACAGCCTAGGGACATGCAGAATATACAAGTCAACGTAGACTATCTTGACGCCAATGGTTCACAGCAGACACTGACAATCACTATGAGCCTCAAGGCCAGCGTGTATAACGCCGCGGCCACAGAATCCAACGACTCGATCAGGACGAAAGCGGGACAGGTCTACTACTCACAGAACAGGATGATCACGGCGGAGGACTACCAAGTGGTGCCTCTATCTGCGTCTCAGGAAATAGTCAAAGTTAGATCAGTAAACAGGGCCGCATCAGGAATAAGCAGGGCCAAAGAAATATTAGATCCAACGGGTGCCTACTCGAACGTGAGCGTTTTTGCAGAGGACGGCATACTCTACAGGGAGGAGACTGCGCCTACTTTCACATTTACATTTAAAAATAGATCACAGATACAGAACGTGCTTGACACGTCTGTGGAAACAAAACTTAAGGAAGCATATGCGAGGCAGTTCTACTATGACAAGTATGAATTCAAGAGCCTGACCTCATTGACAGCAACATGGAACTCAAGCACAACATCAACCAACACAAACACCGGGTATTTCACATCAGGTGGAGCGTTGGCCACAGGTGATTCTGCAACTTCAAACTTAAAATATGCCAAACCAGGAGCGTTAGTCAAATTCACATCTCCTGACACTAGAGAATTCCTTGACGGATCTCTTGTTACGTCAGGCACCGACAACGCAGAAGATAGAGCGTGGGCGAAAATTTCAGATGTCGTGGGCGATGGGTCAAACGGTGGCCAGGGAAATCTTTCAACAGGCAAGGGACCTATAACACTGGCGGATATTATACCTAATGGTGCTGTGCTGAATTCTGTAATACCAAACTTCACCACGTCATTCTCGACCGCACTGGAGACCAATCTACTTGACAGGATAGAGGCATACGAAGATTTTGGACTAAGGTATGATGTTGATTCTGAGACTTGGAAAGTGATCACTACCACCAACCTCAGCACTAGTTCGGTATTCAGTCTTAACAACGCAGGAAACACATCAGGCACTAATATAGACGCAAGTTGGTGGTTCAAGTTCACGAATGACGGAAACACGTACACAGTAACCTATCGTAAAATGGATTACATTTTTGAATCAGAGTCACAGAACAAGTTTCATTTTGACACAGAAGAGAAAATATATGATTACGCAACAGGACAGGCTGTCAAAGACACAGTGAAAATACTCAAGACCAATTCGATTGTTTCCTCAGGAAATGCAATAGGTTATCCTCTGACATGGACAGTAACTGACACGGTCACAGAGGCCGACGGCTTCCAGGACAACCGTAAGATAAAAGTTGGATTCTATGACAGTGACGACGACGGTGTAGTGGACAATCCCGAACTGTTTGACATTTACGTGGAACCGGACACCAGCGTAGCAACGAAGTTTGTCTTCTTCCAGAAGTACATCAGTTATGACAGCATAGAAAGATACAAGCCATATGCGGCTTCAAACTTTGTTGTCACTGCGAACGAGTCAGACATCAACCTCAATACGACAACGTACACAGACGGACAACTGTTTTATTTCTACGCAGATACCGAGAATGTAATCAAGAAATACAGTAGTTCCACAAACACGCTTTCAACTAACACGGATTATTATGCTAGGATAGGTAGGAGTTCGATAGACTTCCAGTACAAACACCACGCTGGACAGGAAACTAGGATAGATCCTAGTGTATCAAACATCATTGACTTGTACTTGCTAGAGAGGACTTACGATAATCTTTTCAGAATCTGGTTACAAGAAGGTGGAGTTAAGCCAACACCTTCAACAACTGATGCATTGAGAATTAGTTACTCTGGAGTGCTTAATCCTTTGAAATCGCTTTCAGACCAGATCATATACCATCCTGTGAAGTACAAGTTGTTATTTGGCACCAGTGCCGACGAACAATTACAGGCAACTTTCAAGGTTGTAAAAAACAAAAACACAAATGTCACAGACGCAGTGATCAAAACTAGAGTGATAGCCGCAATCAATGAGTTCTTCGCATTGAACAACTGGGATTTCGGTGACACTTTCTATTTCACAGAACTGGCCGCTTACATACACAATGAACTGGCGCCAGACCTGTTGACAGTTGTGATAGTACCAAACGAGTCAGGACAGAGTTTTGGGTCTGTGTTCCAGATAAACTCAGCGGCAGACGAAATTTTCATCAGTGGGGCCACCGTTGATGATGTTTCTATCATAAGTGCTTTGGGAGCCAACCAATTGGAGGCTTCAGGCACAGTAGTAACATCCACATCAACCGCCACAACCAACACAACTACAGGTTCAGCAGTGTCAGGTTCCACTACATCAGGCTCGGGTTCAAGCACCGGCAGTAGTGGGGCAGGATACTAATGGCTGACAAGATAACCAATTCATTAACAAATCAAGAAGTCGTAAAACAAGGCACGAGAGAACTTCGTAGGACTGTTCAGCACTTGCCTGCGTTCTACAGGACAGACACGAACCAGAGATTCCTGTCAAGCACCCTGGATCCGTTGGTGCAGAAAGGTTCGCTAGAAAGATTGGATGGCTTCGTAGGCAAACAAGACGCATACACAAGGCAGATCGACGACAGGTACGTGTCAGCAACAAGCAGAGACAGGTTCGCGTATCAGTTGGAACCAACAATCACCTACACTGACAAGGACACCACATCGATCAACCCTGAGGACCAAGTCAAGTTCACAGGGACCTATGACGACTACATAAATCAAATCAAATACTTTGGAGGCAAGGTAGGCAATCATGATAGACTAAACAAGGAAGTTGTGTATTCTTGGAATCCTGCGATTGACTACGACAAGTTGGTCAATTATAGGGAGTACTACTGGCTGAGTGGCGGCCCTTCGGCTATCGAGATAGATTCCGTGGGCACAGGAGCAGTGGTAGAGTACAAGGTAGAGGCATTGCCAGACGACGGTTCTACGGGCAGAGCGTTCTCTTTTCCACACCTGGAGAATGAGAGAAATCCAGACATGACTCTGTGGCGTGGCAACACATATAAATTTGTGGTCGACGCACAGGGACATCCTTTTTACATAATGACGGAACCAAGCAAGGATGGTATAGGTGCAGACGGTTCTACGTCGGTGCTGTATTCAACGGGAGTCACAAACAACGGTGCTGACAAAGGCACAGTGACTTTTGTCGTACCAGACGGAGCACCAGACACTTTATATTACCAATGCGGTAGCCATGACGGCATGTATGGAATACTACACATCCGTACAGTGGCGACCACTTCGTCAATAAATGTGCAAGATGACATTATAGGCACCAAGAATTACAAGTTGAGGACCTTGTCACTTTCAAACGGAATGAAGATAAAGTTCCCTTCGAGCAAGGTCACATCGGATTACAAGAACAAAGAGTTCTATGTCGAAGGTGTTGGTGACGCTATTACCCTGACAGATGTCAGCAAACTTGCAACGCCCGAGAGTTACGCCACAAATGGTGTGCCGGTAGACAAGGACTACATCACAATCAAGAGAGACAGCCTCGACCAGAACGCTTGGTCGAGATATAACAGATGGTTCCATAGGTCAGTGATCGAGACAGCATCAACAGTTAACGGCACAACCACTGTGCTGGACGAGACCGACAGAGCAAAAAGACCAATCATAGAATTTGACTCAGGACTTTCACTTTACAATAGTGGTACAGTGGCCAAGAATCCTGTTGACCTTTTTGACACAGCGACCACGGACGCATTTTCAAATGTGTCGGGTAAATTTGGGTACATCATTGACGGTGTTGCAATAACCGACGGAATGCGTATTATTTTTTCAAAAGACACTGATGCGTTGGTACGAAGCAAAATTTATGTGGCCAACTTTGTTGACGCAGGCGACTCTTCTGTGTTGTCACTTACTTTGAATGAAGATACAAATGGTACTGCTCTAGACAAGGACACTGTTTACGTCAAGGGCGGGAATTCCAACAAAGGTAAATCATTTTATTATGACGAGACAACAACCAATTGGAAGTCCACACAACCGAAAACAAAGTTAAACCAACAGCCGTTGTTCAACATGTATGACAATAATCATACAAGTTATGACGACGCGACAGTGTACCCCAATTCAACTTTTGCAGGAGCGAAAGTTTTCGCCTATGCCACTTCGGACACGGCAGTCACAGACACTGTGCTGGGCATAAAGGTCAAGTACAACACGATCAACAATGTGGGAGACATGGTTTTCGAGTCTGACCACACCTCAGGAACATTCACTTACCAGGACGCTGGCAAGACGGTGACCAAGAATCTTGCGGAAGGACACCTGCACTACACCACGGGCAGGACCACACACAACAGCAAATCCGCTTGGATCAAGAGGATCAACGAAATAAAACAGCGTGTGATCAGGACACACATAGTGGACGAGACCGAAAAGCGTCTTTTCCCTATTGACTTCTATGCCAACTCCGCATCATTGACAGATTTAGAAATTTCGGTCAAAGTCAATGGTGTGAGAAAGACACTGACTACTGACTACACTTTGGTTAACGGTTCAACCAACAAGTATGTGCGTTTTGTCAAGGAATTGAAAGTAAACGACCAGATCAGGATAGCGGGTTACAGTGCCGCTGACAAGATAGCAGACAAAGGAATATATGAGGTACCTGAAAACTTGTCCACAAACAGTTTGAACCAGACCACAGGATCTTTCACATACGGCCAGGTACTTAAACACCTGGTAGATATCTTTGACAAGAACCAAGATCTCACAGGAGCGATCCCAGGAAATACCAATCTGAGAGACAAGCCAGACACAAGATTAAAAGGTGGTACTATCATACAGCACCAGGGTTCATTGGTGCCTGCCATATTCAACCTCATAGATCAACAGGCCAACATAGTATCGGCGATAGATTACGTGAATCTTGAATACGAAAAATGGTACAATGCTTTCCTAACAAAGGCAACTGGCACCCCATACGAGGGCATAGCCAGAGATAGGGTTGATGAAATTATTGAATCGATCAATCAAGGCAAGAATAGTAGTTTCCCATTCTATTATGAAGACATGGTGGGTTGGGGACAGAACGTGTCCACGAGGACTTACACTGTGCAAGGCACATCACAGAAAGATTACGCAATAGATTCTCAGCACAGTATGACCGCTCTCGGCAATCGGGCAGTGTACGTCTATCACAACGATGTCCAATTGACACTGGATACCGATTACACATTCAGCACAACAGACGACAGCATCAACATATCAAAAGCACTGGCAGTGGGTGACAAGATAGTGATAAAGGATTACGCCGACACAACTGGAAGTTATATGCCTGTCACTCCAACAAAACTTGGCATATATCCAAAGTTCAAACCAGAGTCATTCACTGACGACACATACGTAACAAGTCAGACTGTGATCAGGAGACACGACGGTTCTATTGTAAAAGCATATGGAGATGAAAGGGATGACCTGATTCTTGAACTAGAAAAAAGGATATACAACAACATTAAGGTCACTTACGACAGAACTTTGTTGGACATATCTGATGTTACTCCAAGTGCCTTCACTGAAACCGAGTACACACTTAACGAAGTAGACGATATAATGGGACATGACTTCTATGTTTGGGCAGGGAGGAACAATGTGCAGTACATTAACAATACTGCTTTTGTTGAAGGATCTCCGTTCACCTATAACTACGCCAACTCTACAAGCCACCTTACAGGCAATAAGTTACCAGGACACTGGAGGGGCATATACAAGTTTTTCTATGATACAGATTCTCCGCACACTAGACCTTGGGAGATGTTAGGCTATTCAGAGAAGCCAAGCACCTGGGAAGACACGTATGGTCCAGCACCATACACAGCGGGCAATGACGTCCTTTGGAACAAGATAGCAACCGAACCTGGCAGATATGGAAAACCAGGTATAACAAATCATTTACCAGTCGATGCTTCTGGAAATCTACTTGATCCACTACAGGCAGGATTGATAGACGATTACAACGTACCAGGCAGACGACAGCCATGGAAATTTGGTGATCAAGCACCAGCAGAAACTTCTTGGAGAAGATCCAGTGCATATCCTTTCACGGTCTTAAAAACTCTTGCACTGACAAAACCTGCAAAATTCTTTTCTAATTATTTTGATGTTTCGAGGTTGTCCACAAACATATCTGGTAATCAGATCTATTCTGATACAGGAGTAAGGCAAACCCTTAAAACTTCCAAATACCATCTTGAAACACTGACCGACAACAACACAGGATTAACGACGAGATACCAGACCGCAGGATACCAGGTGTTAACTGTGAACTACCTAGTGTCACGTAATCTAGATCCTGTGACGTTCTACTATGACAAGATGAAAGATCTTGGTGTGCAGTTAGCATACAAGTTGGGAGGATTCACAGACAAAGACAATATAAAAGTTCTCACAGATTCTGTTTCGCCAGGATCAACGGCAGGATCAAAATTTATACCAGATGAGAACTACAAGATATTGTTCAGGACTTCTAACCCCGTACAGAGTTTCAATTATTCTGGTGTGCTTATTGAAAAGAACACAGACACAACCACAGACACTGACGGGTCTACGAGTACCTACGTTGGTGGATACAAGGTGCTTGGTTACAGCACTACCGATCCTTATTTCAAATTTTACTACCCTTTCAAATCAGTCACCTCTGCCAAGATATCCGTGCCAGGTGCATCTGTAAACAGGTACATTTCTTATGACAACACTGTGCAGACCATACCTTATGGTTACGTGTTCGAGACTATACAGGATGTGGCAGATTTCTTACAAGGGTATGGACAGTATCTAGAGAAACAGGGTTTCCGATTCAACAAGTATTCAAACGAGATAAAGGAAACTCTAAACTGGGATAACGCGGTCAGAGAATTCCTGTTCTGGACAACACAGGAATGGGCACCCGGATCAGCGATCACAGTATCACCGGCCACTGATGGATTCGAGTTGGACACTGACAACAGCACTGTGGGACAACTGCGTAACCTAGCAGGAGACTATTCACTACTTGATGCCGGTGGTAGGAAAATAGACATAAGGGAGATAAGCACAAAACGTGTGGGCAAGACTTTTGACCTTAATTTAAAATCCACAGACGTTGGACTATACAATATCTCACTAAACACTGTGCAGAAGGAACACATCCTGATTTTTGACAACAGCACTGTGTTCTCCGACATACTATACGAACCATTCACAGGCTTCAGACAGCAGAGGTTAAAGGTTGTTGGTTGGAAGACAGCGAACTGGAATGGAGACTACTACGCACCAGGCTTCGTGTTTGACGCCGCGCAGGTGACCTACTGGACCGCGAACACTGACTACAGGTTAGGTGATTCTGTTGAGTACCAAGGGAAATTTTATGTTGCCAAGGTAAACCATAACTCGAGTGAAAAGTTCAGTAATGACAATTGGACCCTCAAGTCAGAAAAACCTAAACCACAGTTGATACCTAACTTTGACTACAAGATCTCATCGTTCAATGATTTCTACAACCTAGAAACCAACAACTTTGACGAATCACAACAAAAACTGGCCCAAAGGTTGATTGGTTACCAAAGCAGAGATTACTTAGAAAATTTATTCGTAAATGATGTCTCACAATACAAGTTCTATCAAGGGTACATCAGGGAGAAAGGCACACAGAACGCAATAGACAAGTTGTTGAAAGCCAAGTACGAGAATTCAAACATAGATTTGAGTCTTTATCCGGAATGGATGATCAAGACAGGAGTTTTTGGAAACACAGACTCTAGGGAAAGCATACAGATCACACTCGATGACGAGTTGGTTAACACAGATCCTCAGAGCATAGAACTGTTAGATAATTCTTCCGACAGCAAGGAATATGGCAGATCTCTGGCTGTTGTCAAAGACGACCTGTACTCCAAACCAGTAGAGTACACAGCAAGTACAACTTTCCAACTGCTAGATTACAGCAAGGAGGCAGTGGACAGGGACAAGGCACAGGTATACAAAACCGCAGGTTATCCTCAGTTGGAGCAGGTGCAACACACAGCATTCAACGTTTCAGAATTACTAGACCTTGACGTGAACAGCATCACCAAAAACGATCTCATCTGGGTAGCAAATAAGGACAATGGTGACTGGGACGTGTTCAGAATGACAAACGCTGGAATAAAGATAGATTCTCTGACTACGACCAACAACGCAACTCAACTGACTTTCGTTTTCACAGGATCGCATGGATTCAGTGCAGGCAGTGCCACGACAGAGGCAGACTACTTCGCGATTAGCAACAGCGAATCTGCTACACTTAACAGAGTATACCAGGTGGCCAGCGTACCAGATCACAAATCCATTGTAGTGGATTTCACAGATAATCTAACTTTCATACCAACACTAGCGGATGGATCAACGGCAGACAGTTACGGTAATGTATACAAGTTCACCTCGGTGAGGTTAGCGTCAATGGATAATGTAAATGACAGATTGAGTTATTCTGTTTACAACGACAAAGACGATGACATGTTCATTGAGGGTGACAAGGTTTTCGCCGATGCCGACACTGGAGGACTATGGCGTGTATACGAAAAACAAGATCCATACACAGAGTTGAGGACACTGTCTCCGGACACGACAAATTCCAACCAGGAATTTGGATATAGAATTGTCTGTCGTAATGACGGTAGATCCGTTGTTGTATCAGCACCCGGCAAAGGACAGGGAGAAGTACACTTCTTGTTCAGAACTAGCCAAACACCAGGCACTGCCTATTCGGTACAGGCCACTGCTACGATGAATGAGAACAATGATAACACCAGTAGGTTGGGTGAGTCCTTGTCCATCAGCACAGATGAGAATTTTGTTGTTGCAGGAGCACCATACACTAATGTGTTGACCAATGACGGAAGCACGAGATATTACAACGAAGGACTTATAAAAACTTACGTTTGGGATCCAGGCACATTCAAATATGGAGTGCTTTCTACACTGACAGCACCCACTGATGGTTCAAGTTCAAATGAGAACCTTAACTTTGGTTGGGCACACAAGATATCAGAACCAACAGTTGGGTCCACAAGAAGCACCAACAACAAGTTTTTGTTTGTGTCAGCACCAGGACACAACAATGACACAGGTAGGGTCTATTTGTACACTTGGGGAATAGGTGCTGACGGATCAACGTACGACACCTGGACACAGGACTTAATAATAGATGCACCAGCAGGTGGATCTGGGCAAAGGTTCGGTCACAGGCTTGAAGCCAACGACAACGGAGATATTTTAGCGGTCAGTTCACTGGCACCAGGAAACGCGGGTAAGGTAGAGATATTCGTGCAGACGTCTCAGTCAAACGATGACAGCACTATAAATTCATTCACACTGGCACAAACACTCACAGGTGTTTCAGCAGACGGGTCGACACTAAACACGTCCTTTGGTGATTCTATCACAATGAGTAAAGACGGTAACACATTGGTGATAGGTGCACCTGGCCTGGACAACACAGATCAAGCAGACGCAGGTGCGGTTTACATTTATAAGTGGAACAGGGATGGTAGCACAAATACCTACACCCTAGACCAGACAATAAATGAACCGGGAGATATTTCAGATGCTAGGTTCGGATCTAGTGTTTCGTTGAACCAGTCCGGCACAAGGTTAGTGATCGGTGCAGAAAAGTCGGCCAATCCGAGGACAATGAAGTTCGACCTAGGTGAGACCACTTTTGACCTACAGGACACAAACATTGTTGACACCAACACGGGATCAGGTGCGGCCTATACTGCAACGGTCTACAACACAAAATTTGTGTTGGATGATAGGATAGTATCAACAAACGTTTCTGAGAACGACGACTTTGGCAGAGGCGTCTGCGTGTCTGACAACAATTTGTTTATCGGAGCACCTAAGGATGAAGGCAACTCAGGTTTAACAAACGACGGAAGCGTGTATGGTTACGATTGTGCTGTGGACGGAGAGTACGCATGGAAAAATATTACTTCAGAGAGTGCGTTGGTCGATGTTGATAAGATAGGGCAGGTATTTGATTTCAATAACACAACAAAACAGATCAGAGATTTCTATGATCTTTATGATCCTGTCAAGGGAAGGATACTGGGAGTAGCAGACAGGGAGATCAACTACAAGTCGCCTTGGGATCCAGCCACATACAACACAGGTGATAATGCCAACACCAAGACGCCTTGGGCAGAAGACCATTTGGGAGAAGTATGGTGGGACCTTTCAACTGTTAAATGGTTATGGTACGAGCAAGACACACAGGAATACAGAGTAAACAACTGGGGTAAGACCTTCCCTGGTTCATCAATAGATGTATATGAATGGGTAGAGTCAACACTAACACCCGAGGAGTGGAACAGGTCTAGCAACAGCGTGACAGGATTACAATTTGTCAGCGGTCAGGCGCAACCTGATTTCACGGAAGTTGAGAAGTACAACTCAAGGCTGGACACGTTGGTTTCAACATATTATTTCTGGGTAAAAAATACTTCGAGTCTCCCGGGACAATCGGTAGTGAACAGGAAAAATACCACAACCTTTGTGGCAGGATTGATAGCAAATCCACAGAATTCAGGAATGCAATACTTTTCGATTACCGGCACAAACAAGTTGACAATAAATGGTGTGCGAACATTGACTAACAAAGACATTGTGTTGAACGTTGACGTGAGGACTAACTCATTCGATGGAGATTCACACTCGGTCTGGAAGTTGGTGCGTGAAGGAGATCCTGCATACAGGCCAGGACACCAGATAGAGACACGTTGGTGGGATTCTCTTTGTGGCAAGAACGCAACAGGTGATGCTGTCCCTGATAACGAGTTACCATTGAATCAGAAGTATGGAAACAGCATTAGACCAAGACAGAGTTGGTATGTTGATAGATTCTCAGCATTAAAAGATATAATCGATTACGCAAACACAGTCCTTAAAAAGAACCAACTGGTAGGACAGATAAGACTTGACAATCTTGATGCCAAAGAAGAAGAGCCGACCAGTGCAAGTGGACTATGGGACGCCCAGGTGGACACCTACGCAGAATTGGGATACATCAACACAGCGGACCTATCGGGTACTGTCAATTATTTGGTCAAGGCAGATGAGACTGCAAACAATTTTTGGGCCATATACCAATGGGACGGTACCGAATGGAACAGGACCAGGATACAAACCTACAATACGTCAAACTATTGGTCGTATACAGATTGGTACAAGACCGACGGTGACATGGTGCATAATGAGGACACACAGATAGACAAGCAGGTAACTTATGAGTACGAGTTAGATCGTCTAGAGATTGACAATGGCAAACACGTCAAGGTTACGTCTGCAGACACTGGTGGTTGGAAACTGTTTATGAAGACTGCAACCGGTTGGGAGAATGTTGGTACCGAGAACGGAACAATTAGGCTATCAACCAAGTTGTATGATTACACACAAGATGCCACAGGATTTGCGTCAGGTGACAACTTCGACGACAACACTTTTGACCAAGAACCAGTTACAGAAACAAGGAAGGCACTGACAGCGTTGAGAGATGACCTGTTCATAGGAGACCTTGCCGTGGAGTATAACACCTTATTCTTTATCGGTTTACGTAAGGTGCTAGAAGAACAAACCTATGTTGATTGGATGTTCAAGACAAGTTTCATAAATGCGGTCAATAGGGTGAGACAGTTTGATCAAAGGAAAACTTACACAACAGGTACGGACAGTTGGATAGAGGACTACATAAACGAAGTCAAACCTTTCCACACCAAATTACGAGAATACAAACTTGGATATAGCGCACCTGAACAGCACGATGGTGTGATAACTGATTTTGACAACCCACCTTTCTATGACGAAACTGTGGGCAAGATAAGGTCTATCAATCCTTCAACAGAGACGACTAGGTTAACTCAATACCCTTGGCAGTTATGGTATGACTATCACAGGAAGCACGTGAAGAGCATCACGGTGTACTATGGCGGATCTGGTTACGAGAAAGCACCAACAGTCACGATCACCGGGGATGATTCCACATCTGCCACTGCCACTGCGACAGTTAGCGGTGGAGCAGTCACAGGGATAACAGTGACAGGTATTGGTTTTGGATACTCTACCACACCTACCGTGACAATCACCGGCGGTAAATTTGACGGTTCTACCCCTTCCGATGTTGCCAAGGCATACGCGAACCTTGACAACGACCTTGTTAGGGACTTCAACACCACGATAAAGTTTGACAGGATAGCCAGCACATCCACTGTGGTTGATTGGGAGAAAAACACAACTTACGAATACGGAACCAAGATAAGATACAAAAATGAATTGTACAAGGCGGTAAGCCGATTCACGTCAACGACAGACTTTGACGACAACTCGGGTGCGGTCAGCAAGTACTACGGTGACGAAACAGGATTGACGGCCGCGGACAGGATCAAAGGATTCTACACACCAACAGACGGAATGCCGGGCAATGAACTTTCACAGGTGATGTCTGGTGTTGACTACGGCGGAACCATGGTGACAGGCTTGTTATTCACACAGAGCCAGGGTTGGGACAACTCGGCTTGGTATGACTACCCGTGGGACAACTATGGTCTGTCTAGGACTGTGCCGTTCCTTGCCGACGGTACAACAAGTAGTTACACTGCAACTTTAGAATCGGGAACTGTGTACCACGTCTACGTTTCACAAGACGATAGCACAAGAACAAAACTGTCTGTGACAATAATAGGTACTGGAAGTGCTCAGACAATCACAAGCATTCCGGTGCAAAATCAAAATGCTCTTATAGAACTTATACCTGCCGACGACGATGGCGTTCTTACTCCCACTGACGACAGGACTCTGGATTCAATAATCAAAGGAGGACTTTTCACTAAGAATGGATTATATGCAAGTGCATTAGGTACTGCACCTTCAGACATCAACGTTGACGGTGACGAGTTCTTGTCATCTACCACAAGTTACGCACCGGAGGAAGTGGTTCCTGGACAGATATTCGATACCCTGGATCTAAAGGTGTACACAGCACCACCGGCGACGCCGATTATTACTGACAAAATTTACATTGGTAATGGAAGCACAGCGACGTTCTCCCTAGGAGAGCATCCTGGTACTTTAGGTTCTGTGACGATATCAGTAGATGGTGTGATCAAAAAACTCACAACCGATTACACTATAGACACAGGAGCAAAGACAGTGACATTTGTAAGTGCACCTGCTAACAACAGCGTGATCAACACGAAAACTTTTGCCATATCTGGTAGAGCATTCGTAGTTTTAGATCACTACTACGGTGATGGATCTACGGTACAGTTCACATCTTCTTCGAGGGAAGATTTTGACCTTGATTCTACTAATTCTGAATTATATGTGACCATCGATGGTGTGCCAACAACGGCGTTCACAACCACTAGCACTACACCTGAATACGGTGACGGTTCAACGACCAAGATAGGCAACACGTTGATTTTAACTTTCACATCAGCGCCTGCCGCCGATGCCTTCATACAGATTGCAGGTTTCAGGAAAACTTCTACATCATTTGTGAGGAACTACGCCAGCATCAGGAACGAAGAGATCACCTATGATGGATCAACGACACACGTTCTTACATATCCGCCTGGTGCTATTAGGCCATTCACGGGATTGACTCTTGTGGAAGCCAACGGTAAGATGTTACGAGCACCTGACACAACTTACTACATGTCAGACGGTAGCACATACACTTATGGTGTGGTGTCTGGTCTAAGTGATGATTCAACAGTGGATCCTGCAAAGACTGTCACAGATGCTTCGCAGGTCGAGGTACACGTCAACGGAGGCTTACAAACTATCACAACTGACTACACCCTTGATCTAGTAAATCAAAATGTAGAATTTGTGACACCACCTGGACCAGAAAAAATGATCAGCATAACGACGTATGTAGATCATCATTTCTCAATAGACGCCAGCAATAGGCTAGTGCTTAACACTTCTCAGATTTCCAGTGATGGCTACACCCTGAACATCAATGACAAAATGTCAGTGACCACGTTCAACAACGCAGTTGGAATGTCGTTGAGAAGGGAAGTGCTTGAGGGAAGGGCAGATGGCATATACAAACTTTATTTCAATCCTACAAGTTCCGCTTACATGTATGTGTGGCTGAACGGAGAGCAATTGGCACCAGCACACGACTTCTTGTTGTCAGGGAACACGATCACAGTCTCAGGCAAGGTGATGTCTTCTTCAGACAGGTTGGATGTTTTATACTTTGCCTCTGACACAGTGAATAAAGGTGCTACAGGATTTAGAATATTCAAAGATATGTTGAACAGAACTTTCTACAAACGTATCTCTAAAACGCACACAACACAACTGACACAGCAGTTACTCACAGATGCAACAACAATCACTGTTGCAGACGCATCTGTGCTGGCAGATCCACAAACGGTAATTGGTTTAGATGGATCTACAGTCAGCACAGTGATCCCAGGTGTTGTGTTCATAGGCAAAGAAAGAATTGAATATTTCACAAAGACCAATAATCAACTGGGACAGTTGAAACGTGGTACTTTGGGAACAGGAATTAAGGAGCATGGCTCAGGCGCTGACGTGGTAGACGTGTCTGGAACTCAAACCATCCCTTACGTGGACACAGTGTATACCAATACCTTCACAGGAAATGGTTCTCAAACTGTGTTCAATCTATCACAAGTACCGTCATCCGCTAGTGAGTTAGACATATTCATTGGTGGCCAACGATTGTTGCTCACTAGCGAGGACGGATCAACTATCAACTATTCTGTTGACGGAAGCACAAAGGCTGTGACATTTACAACAGCACCTGCTGACCTAGTACAGATAAAAATATTACACAAGAGAGGACAGGTATGGTACACTGCGAAGGATGGTAATCCTGCTGATGGTAAAGGACTCCACAGTTCTACGTCACAACAGGCTCAATTCATAGCGGACGAGCCCACAAACGCACCTGAATAAATACACTAGATGACACAGGACAACAAACCAACAGAATCAAAAGAAGAAAACAAAAAGCCTCAAGATCACACAGGAGTGATGATGACGGGGCACATAAAGATTTTTGACCCTGAAACAGGTGAAGTGATAGTGGACAAAAGGAATGCTATCCATTATGAAAATATGTCTCAGGCAATGGCCAATAGTTTGGCAAACAAGAGCAACGGTTTCATACACGAGATGGCATTTGGAAATGGCGGAACAAGTGTCGATCCAACGGGTATCATAACATACCTTACGCCTAACTCGACAGGAACCAACGCTACTCTTTACAATCAAACATACTACAAAGTTATAGATGACAACTCTACAACGAACAAAGACACCACTCGTAACAAGATGGAAGTGAGACACGTCACAGGTAACAAATTCACTGACATAGTTTGTACCTGTACGTTGGACTATGGTGAACCAACAGGTCAGGCATCTTTCGATAACACAACTAACTTCAATGGTGACTTTGTGTTCGATGAACTTGGACTTAAATCATGGGAAGGCACTGAGAACGGTGGCACAAACAAACTGTTGACACACGTGATATTCCACCCGGTACAGAAGTCACTGAACAGATTGATACAGATAGATTACACACTTAGAATTCAAAGTTTAACAACATTCACTGAAACGAGCTCTACGGCACTGTCAACATCTAACACAGTGAGTGGAACGACAGCAGGTGGTAACACTGGATACTAATAGATGGCTTATACAGTAAACAAGAGTAACAGTTCGGCTTCACCAAACCAGTACATAGTACAGGATGGTGTGGTCAACACACAAACAGACCTTAGTTTCATAGGTAAGGGGTACGCTGGATATGGTGAACTGATCGCAGAGAACTTCCTACACCTTTTAGAAAATTTTGCAGGCACATCAGAGCCAACAAAACCGATTCAAGGGCAACTTTACTACGATTCGGCCAATAACAGATTAAAGGTGTACACAGGAAACTTGTTTGTCCCGGCAGGGGGTAACGTTCCTTACCAGCCAACACAACCGGTAGGGATACAACAGGGTGACCTTTGGATAGATTCAGATGTGGGACAACTGTTCTTCTATGATGGTTCACAGAGTGTGATGGTGGGACCACCGGCCTCGACTGGATCCTTGAACGGATTTGTGTTTGAAGCAGTTACAGATTCAACCACTGCCAGTCAGAACATAACAAAATGGTACAGCGATGGAACACTTATCGCGATGGTTTCCGACACGGAGTTCACACCACAGACAGCGATAACAGGTTTCCCGACTGTGTACAAGGGAATCACATTAACAACATCACCCACAGGCATAAAACTTCATGGAACGGCCACTGACGCGGACAAACTAGGTGGCGTAGCGGCATCAAGTTTCTTGAGATCAGATATTGCTGACACAACAACAGGCACACTGGGCGTAGTGAATGACTCGGGTATGACAGTCGGTGCTGACAATGACCTATCAATCACTGTTGATGGCACAGGTGTCAACCTAGCGAATACTGTACAGAACACAGATATCACCTTCAAAGTCAACGATGGAGGTGTCACCTCAACGGTAATGACCATAGATGGTGACGAATCAAGGGTGGGAATCGGAACAACGACACCAACCACCACACTAGACGTGTCAGGAACAGTTAATGCAACTGCTTTCACTGGACCAATAACAGGTGCAGTCACATCATCTGGTATTCAACTCACAACAAACGGAACGATCATATTCGAGGGATCATCCAATGACGCTTTTGAGACCACACTGACTGTTGCCAATCCAACAGCAGACAGGACGATCACTATACCAAATGTCACTGGTACTGTGGTAACAACCGGCGACACAGGCACGGTAACAGCGGCCATGATGGCAACGCCAACATCACTACAGATTCTCAGCAGTACAGGAACAGTTTTAAAGACCATCAACGGCGCAGGAGCGTAGTTTATGGTTGAACTATTTCACGGA
>Ga0181585_10000602_pt1 | contig 30580 bp, 20 predicted proteins | sample 071ome_29_FD_132469 | JGI IMG/M metagenome (GOLD analysis project Ga0181585, IMG submission 132469) | Coastal salt marsh microbial communities from the Groves Creek Marsh, Skidaway Island, Georgia - 071407BT metaG (megahit assembly) | ecosystem: Environmental > Aquatic > Marine > Intertidal...
AAGTGTATTTTTCGCTGGATGACGGACAATACGGGGTGTCCATATTGTCGTAAGGAGCTTCGTTAAATATCTAAATCTCCGATTTAGATATTTAACGAAGAGAAGCTTCGCCCTGCTTTTAGTCTAAAATAAAAAGAATCGGTAATCACAGCAAAGAGACAGCAAAGAGACATTAAATCGATTTATATCTAAATATAAAGTTAGATATAAACCAACAATGAGTACCGTTGAAACTGAATACTCATATATTTTACCTGTACCCTTTAATGAGGAATTATTCCGAGCAGAATGGGTAGTCGGGATGAAAGAAGATACTATTGAACGTCTTCGGCACCTCGTCGAAAATATGGATTCTTCGCTCACTTTTAAAAGATTATTGCCGTCGGATAGACCTTTGCATCTTCTAGTCCATTTCGGTGGGTGGGTACATAACAATGTCAATGTTATGCATGAATTTGGAAAAATCAAGAGTATAGATATAAATAAGAAAGATAATAGTGGTATGACTGCTCTTCATTTGGCTAGTTATTATGGATTCGAAGAGCACGTTGAAGAATTATTGAAATTGGGTGCTGATCCAAACATACAAAAAGAAGACGGTCTTGATGCCATCAATGATTGTTGTCAGTGGCAAAGGCTTATTAACAATTTCCAACAAAAAAAAAACAGAATTTTGAATTTGTTGCGAAATCCGCCACCAACCTATTTTGCCTTGGCACAGAAAAACAAATTGGCAATGGTAATGAACAAATTGGGTGAAGAGAAAAACCTGAAACTGGGAACATTGGAGGATATACATGGCATATTGGAGAGTATTGGTTTCCGTTAATTTTCGTTACACGAAAATGTAACGAGGAGAGCTAGCTACGCCAACCGAAATTTAAATTTTTTGAATCGAAATTTAAATTTTTTGCCCTATTTTTTTCCAAAAGATAGAAATGTCTGACTCAATTAAACCCTTTTGCCTGACGGTTTTGAACGGCAATTCTTCGAATTGCGGTTTAAAAGAGTCGTGGTACGATAAACTCTCCCCTATTCTCCGCTCTGAAATACCCAGACTTTCTGTAAATCCAAGCGGTGTATTTTATCACTGTCACAATTTAACACCTTTATACGATGAACGTGGTTCGCCCTTACATAAATTGGCACTGTTTGGAAAAAATGATCCTTTACATGCTCAACTTGTAAAAGAAATATATATGTTGAGACCAAAAATAAATATAAATGCCAGAGATAATGTGGGAAATACCGCACTGCATTTGGCGAGTTATGCGGGAAATTATTATGTGCTTTTGGAATTATTGAAAATGGGAGCCAAAATTGATACCCGGGATATTGCAGGAAATACTCCAATATTTGAATGTTGCGCTAGAGATTTACCGGTCGACGAAGACGGTAATTATTTTCGCTTTCCCAAACGACATTTAGTGGAAAAACGAAATAATATATTGAAACTATTGAGACAACCACCGAGAACTTATGTAAAAAAAGCCGAGAAGAATCTATTGTCTCTCGTTTTAAACAAATTATGTGAAGAAACCAATAAAGAATTTGCCTTAGGCGACAAAAAAGATATCGATGAAATTTTGAATAGCATTGGGTATTAAATTAAAAAAATTTGATTTTCTTTCATATTTTATCCAAAATTGTCTTATCATAGAAATAAATGACTTCGCTCCATAATTCGGTTGGTAATAAAGTCCAATAAATAATTAATATAAGCATGTTTTTAAGTCTTATCTTCGGGGTTTTCCATCCACGCAGTATCAGTTTCCGATAAAGGTTGATATGTAATGATGTCCCTATTCGTATAAATAGTGAAAGGTGTCTGGTCCTCGCCATCTGTCGGCGAAACAAACATCATACTAAAGTCATCATATCTACGGTGGTCCATGACACTGACGCGCACATTTTTTTTGTTTAAGAGTCCGTTCTGTATAATGGCATTGGACAAAAGATATTTTCCCTCTTCGGGATATTCGCGGACAGTAACATACAAGGTTTGTCCGTCGGGTAACCATGTAGTTATGTTATGGGGTCCTAAAATAGGATTGGTATTTGCTGACTGAGACAACGACATAATCTTTATTTATAAATTATCTTTTGATTTAATTTATTTTGATTTAACCTAACATTAAAAATCTGAGTTAATGTTAAGAAAAAAATGTCTATTGTGTCGAATCTATTTTTTGCCGGGCACATCAGTGGCATTATATTTACAAACTTTGGCTGGATTTATACTCCCTATGTATTGGGAGTCCAACCTGTGGTAATATGTTCGTGGTACCTCAACCAGAACCGCTGTCTAATCAGTCAGCTGGAACACTGGCTCTTTGGTCGTACCTTCTTTGGCGACGGTGAAAAATTCTATGTACCGCGGAGACACCGATATTTGTTGTATGCGAACTTTATTGCGGGGTGTTTGTATTATGGTGGCGATTTTATCAAAATGGAATAGATGAAATTTCGAGACTGTGGTGAAATCCGCCATTTATATTATAAATGGAATGAGACTGTTTATGGTCTCATTTTTTAAATTTATTAATATATTTAGGAATAATGGGTTTAAATATAATATTTCATGGTATTATAAAGAAATATGCCTCGTCGAGATTGGAAAAAAGAATTAAAAGATAAAGCTGAAGAAGATAATGCTAAGATTTTATCAATAATTAACGGTGAAAATAAAACGCCATTTGATGAATGTACAAGTTTTAATAGAAAAGTATGCGAATTTAAATGCAAATGTGGTTATACAGATGAAAGAAGTTGTGACCTAATTATTAATAGATATGGATTTATTTGTAGTATTTGCATATTATTTAATAAAAAAATCACTATACAAAATACATGGAAGAGAGAAGAAAATCGTAAAGAATATATTAAACGATTGGGAAAGAAATTAAATTATGAAACAAAAGAAGATTGGGAAAAAATAACTCAAAAGGAATTTAAAGAAAACAATGGCATTGGGTTATTATCACATTATTATAGCGGTTCAATTATTAAATTTTTAGAAGAAAACGTTTCCGGATACAGTAGACCGTTGTCACAAATTGAAATCATCAAAGAATTAATAATGCGCGATGAAGTAACCAATGTTATTGTTATTGATAATAATAATAATGAAATAAATTTTGATGATTGTAAAAAACTGGATAGGGAATGGCGCATCAAATGGGAAGATAAAGATGATTTTGAATATCCACCAAAAAAAATATCTTCAGCTCTAGTTCATGATCAAAATGGAAAAAGAAGAGGGTTTATTTCTCAAAAAAAATCAAATGGATTTTATCGAAGTATATTAAAAGAAATGTATCCAAATTATGAAATTTTAACAAAAGAAGATATTAAACGTCATAAACAAAAGGTAAAAATGAAATGTCCTAAAGGACATACAAGTGTAAAACCTTTAAATTCATGGTTGGGTAATAATGGAGGTTGTTGGGATTGTGGCATAGTTAAAAGATCGGATACAAAAAGAAAAACCCATACTGAATTCATGAAAGAATTTAATGAAAAGAGAGGAAATGATAAAATAAAAATATTGACTCAATATCAAAACTGTAAAGAACATGTTATGTGTTACTGTGAAATATGTGAATGTGAATGGCCTGCTACACCAGATCATCTTTTAAATGATAAAACGGGTTGTCCCGATTGTGCGAGAGTTAGAATAATTGAAGCCAGTAGATATAATACCGATGACGTTATAAAAATAATAAAGGATAACTTACCATCAAGTCAGTTTAAAATTCCTGAAAATTTCAAATATGTAGATGGTAAAACTCCTTTTGAATTAATACATATTAAATGGGGGAAATTCAAATGTTTATTAAGACAAGTTTATCGATCAAACCCATGTCGAAAATATAAATGTTCAAAGGGGGAAATGAATATTATGGTTATTTTAGAGAAATTAGAATTAAAATATATATTTGATTCGTCAATTAAAGGATTATATCGCATTATTGGTAGAATTGATTTTCAATTAACAAAATACAAAATTTGGATAGAATTTGACGGCTGGCCGTGTCATTTTGCTTGGAAAAAAAAAGATAAATCGTCGCCCTGGGACATAAAAATAAAAGATTATATGGGTAGACAGAAACAAGATGTTAAAAAAAATATTTATGCTATAAATAATAAAATACTCCTTTTGAGAATACCTTATACTGAAAATTCAAAAGATAAAATAGAAAAACATATAAAATATAATATTGACAAATATAAAACAGGATTTAGAGGTGTATTAGAAATCAATAAAGAATTATATAATAATAATAGATTGAAGTATGATAAATTAAAAATATTATCTAGGTTCTTTAATAATTGTAAATGAAATCTCCAGAAAAAACTAAAACTTATAAATTAGGTTAAAAAATCCACGCCCCACAAACCCAAAACAAAATTAAACCTTTCAACACCGCATTCCCATCCAAATTTTGCCCAACATATTTCGCCCCTTCACCTCGATTTCTCCCCTTTCATTTTTTACCGCGCGACCTTCCCAATAGCATTTGTGGAGATTGCTTTCTCTCACCCTCATTGCCGGATGAATGAGTATTTTTTGCCCCGTCGCTTTTAAACATTCTCGCACCTTTTCATCTTTTTCGAATTTGTATTTACATATTTGTTTTTGTACCTCCAGGCGCTTTACATTCCAAATTTTTATTTCCTCGGGTGTCATTCTTAGTCCTCTTTTACCACCCTTTTTTTTGATTTCATTAGGCGCCAAATGGCCGAATTCTCCCCTCACTTCGAATTTCTCGGCATACTCACCTAATTGCCTTTTTCTCGCCTTATCTTCCTTGATTTCTTGATAAAGTGTCAAATATTTTGAACCATGAAAAGCTGCCTCACCACACGAATATAACCTTGCTTTTCCGCTCTCGTCGCCGTCAGCACTAGTTAGCTCCACGGGAGCCTGCCAAAAATTACTGAGTTCTCTACCTTCCTTCTTTCTGCCAAAGAAATTAAAGAATGTGTCACCCATATTATGTTCTACTGTCTTCCGTTTTATTATATTTTACTGTATTTTAACTGTAACATATAACATTTTATATTTTCCAATAAAAAACCAAATTTTCTTTCGATTCGGTACGCCCTCCCTTTTACATTTTCATGTTTACAAAGTAAACATAAAAAATTAAAGATTTTCATATAAATTTTTTACCCAATAATATTTAACGAAGATGGTTAAATATGATTCAAATAAAAATTTTATTGTTCGGTCCAAAATCGAAAAAAAAACAGAGCCTGGAAATGAGAAAATAACCGATAAAAATACCATTAAACAAAAAATCCAAAATAAAAATATGAATACCGTAGATAACATAGATAAAAGCAGTTTACAAAAACCTTTCTTGAAATGGGTCGGTGGAAAAACGCAAATCATCGAAAAAGTCATGAGTAAGTTTCCCAAAGAGATGAATAATTATCATGAAATATTTCTCGGGGGTGGCAGTGTATTATTCGCCCTGTTGTCCTTGCAAAAACAAAACCTAATCACTGTCAAAAACAAAATTTATGTTTACGATGTCAACAAACGATTGATAAACGTATATAAACATATACAGAGCAATAGCGAAGAATTATACAAGTTTGTCGAATTTTACATTGGCGAATATGACAAGATTGAAGGTGATGTCGTAAATCGCAAACCAAAAAACATCGAAGAAGCCAAAAGCTCTAAGGAGAGTTATTATTATTGGGTCAGGGAGAAATTCAGAAATATTGATGTTGATAGTATCGAAGCATCAGCAATATTCATGTTTATTAACAAAACGTGTTTTCGGGGCATGTATCGAGAAGGTCCTAATGGATATAATATTCCTTATGGACATTATAAAAAAACGCCAACAGTTATTACAAAAAGTACTTTGGATACGATAAAAGAATTGATTAAAGATGTGGAATTTGTACACAGTGATTATCGTGTTTCAATCAAAAATGCAAAGAAAGGAGATTTCGTGTATTTGGACCCTCCATACGCGCCGAAAGACGAAAAATCATTCGTAGGATATGTGGCCGATGGATTTAATTTGGAAATGCATGAGAAATTATTCGATGAAATAAAAAAAATGGATGGAATTAAGTTTGCGATGAGTAATGCTAAGGTGGATTTAGTAATGAAAAATTTCAAAGATTTTAATTGTGAATATATAGTAGCGCGAAGAGCCATTAATTCGAAGAATCCGGGTGCGACGGCCAAAGAAGTGATTATTCATAACTAAGTGGAGAAATTAAATCACTAAACCTCACATATTCTATTCCCCAACTTTTTGCCAAATCTAATACTTGTTTTGTTTTTTCATCAACTCTGTCTCCGAAATATGGTGTTTTCCCGCTTATCATTGTCCATTCCTGTTCAGCAACAACAATAATTTTCAGAGGTTTACCATACAATTCGGGTATATTCCTATATTTTATAAAAGTTCCAAGCACTTTTTCGCTGGCTGTCCCACAAGTATGATAATTTTTGGTTTTTACTTCCACCATGTAATCATCACATTCCCAATCAGGGCGGTAATTGTCCTTTGTTTCTGGACTTCTTGGATTTTGTCCAAGAAGTTCCAATACCTTTTTTACAGAATGCTCGCCCGCCTTTGTTGTCCACTGGGTGTTATCTTGTTGTCCAATAATTTGGTTGCCCCATGCTCTTTCCCTCCTTTGTGCTTCTTCTTTAATTTGTTTTGTCGACATGTTATCATCATTTAAATCTGTCGGTAATTCACATACGGGGTGTAATTTCAGGGCATATTTTAAAAATTCCCTGAGTATTGGGTCTGTTATTTCGAGAGATTCAGCCATTATGCAATGCTGTGTTATATTTATTGGGACTTTTTAAGCAAAATAGTTCCAATCGAATAAAACTTCGATTTCGGTAAGATTGGTAATATTCGTATAAATATTGTATCGCTTTTTATTTCTTGGAATAATAACATGAATGGGTTTTATTTTTTTTTAATCGATTTGCAGATTGAACTCAACGCTCAAAACCCAATCCTCCCTTTTAATTTTTTGTATTTCTAAAGAAATACAAAAAATTAAAAGATTACATCCATATCAAAGATCTTCTCTGTCTTCTTTGAATCTGACAATGAATAATCACCTACGCGCTTTTCGAAGAAATTCGTCTTGCCGTCCATCGAGATCATTTCCATGAAACTGAAGGGATTACTCTTGTTGTAAATCTTTGGGAAACCCAATTGTACGACTAGTCTATCAGCCACAAATTCGATGTATTGTGACATCAACGTCGAGTTCATACCCAACAATTTACAGGGCAATGCTTCGCAAATGAATTCTTTCTCAATGGAAACTGCCTCTTTTACAATCTCATAAACTTTGGACTTTTTCGTTTTCCTCAGTAATTTACGGAATAACATCACGGCAAATTCGGTGTGCATACCCTCATCTCTTGCAATAAGTTCATTCGAAAAAGTAAGACCTGGCATGATTCCTTTTTTCTTTATCCAGTAAATACTGCAAAAGGCACCGCTGAAAAAGATGCCTTCTACGCAAGCGAATGCCACCAAACGCGTAGCAAAAGAAGAACGATTGTCTTGAATCCATTTAATAGCCCAGTCAGCTTTTTTCTTGATACAAGGGAAATTATCGATTGCCTGAAACAACGTTTTTTTCTCGGTTTCATTTTTAATGTAGGTATCGATGAGGAGGGAATAAACTTCGGAGTGAATGTTTTCCATCATAATTTGAAATCCATACGCGGCCCGAGCTTCAGGAAGTTGAATGTCTGTCATAAAACGTTCCGCCAAATTTTCAAGCACGATACCGTCACTCGCGGCAAAAAAAGCGAGTACCATCTTGATAAAATAGCGTTCATTATCAGATAATTTTTCCCAGTGTTTTAAATCTTTGGATAAATCAATTTCCTCGGCACGCCAGAAACAGTCCATTTGTTTCTTGTACATTTTCCAAATTTCGTTATCGGCAATTGGAAACATAACGTAGCGATCGGGGTTTTCGGTTAGAAGGGGGTCATTCGAATTTTGCGACATTCTAAATATTATACCGCAAGATTTAAATTATTTTCGATGGATAATAGAAAATTTCGAAAAAGCATATAGAATTGGAAATTCTCGGCAAATCTGTTGGATTTGGATGGATGAACAAATTTTTGGATGGATGAACAAATTTTTGGATGGATGAACAAATTTTTGGATAATCGATGAAAAATGAAAAAAAAAGGGTATTCTGAACATTTTCCTGAGATCGAGATTTTTTTCGAAATTTTTGCGTCGCTCAACATTTTTTGAGATTTTTTCAATTTTTTTTTCAATTCATGAAAAAAATTGAATGGATAGAATATTTTCCTATATTCAAGGAATTTCCGAGGATTCCGAGGATTCCGAGGATTCCGGATATTCCCTACATTCCAAAGATTTTGAGGAGATTTTTTGATTTTGGATTTTGTGATAAAATTCATCCGTGATGATTCTTGGGGCGACGTTCATAGTCATAAGTTCTTGGAATAATAATTTACATGCATATGGAAATTCTACTTTACTAAAATCTGTGAAATTTTCACAGTAATTGCAACGATGCAAATGTTTTTCATTATTGAAAATAGCCATCATTCCACATCTATTACATACATCAACGTGGAATTTATCTGATACATCATACATGCGGTCTTTGAGGAATTTTATAGTTCCATACGCAGCCATGCAATCACGCTCCATTTCACCAAAACGTAAGCCTCCATCTCTTCCGCGACCTTCTGAAGGCTGTCTCGTCAAAATCACATTGGGACCAATGGAGCGACTGTGACATTTGTCTTTAACCATGTGCTTTAATCTTTGGTAATAGACGGGACCAATGAATATGGAGGTATTTAGTTGTGTACCATCCATACCATTGTATAAGACTTGATTGCTGTTTTCTTCATAGCCGAGACGACGTAATTCTTTTTGTATGTCTATTACCTTTAGTTCGTTGAAACAAGTCCCGTCGCCGAACATCCCTAAGTCTAATAATACGCGACCCATTAGTGTTTCTTTGAGTTGACCGATAGTCATACGCGAAGGTATGGCATGTGGATTAATGATTAGGTCTGGTACAATACCGTCTTCGGTGAAAGGCATGTCAGTATTTTCGAGAATGATTCCTACGGTTCCTTTTTGACCGTGACGCGATGCAAATTTATCCCCAATGACGGGAACGCGATAAGTTCTAGTGCGGGTTTTCGTGAAAGTATATCCGTCGCCATTGGTTTGAATATAATTCATGTCTATATAACTGTCTTCGTGAGTGCGAAATACCTTGCTTTGGTCTACGTATTTAATGACTTTTGTGGGGTCATTGCGGTGTTCTTTAATGGGTATTACTTTTCCGAGAATAATGTCTTTATTTTCGAGATGTGTATCTTTCGGGATAACTCCGTTTTGGTCGATTTTGCTGTAGTTGGCATATTTCATTCCTTTGGTTTTTGATTTTACTGGTCTACAACGTATTTCTTCGTCTCCATGAATTTTTTTGTCTTCGTCTCTTTCGGTATGATATACAGAAGCACTGAATAAACCTAAGTCTAGTGCCCGGCGGTTGAAAATAATACTGTCTTCCTGATTATATCCCGAATAAGACATGATTGCCACCGTACACATTGTTCCCGATGGAATTTCGTGCAATTTTATCATATTCATAACTCGCGTATTAACCAGAGGTTTCATAACGTATGTTTGTACATAACTTGTTTTGTCTAGACGATACCGATGGTTGGTGGCATACATTCCCATGGCTTGTTTTCCCATGGCACACTGATATGTGTTTCGGGGAGATTGATTGTTGTGTGGGAAAGGGATACAACTAGCCAAAACACCGAGAAGTGTGCTAGGATGTATTTCGCAATGAGTGTATTTTTTCTGGAGGACACCATTATTAGATGATAAAATTTCTTCTTGTAATTTATTGGGAGACATGGCAATCATGGAAAATTCTTGTTCTTCGGGGTCGATATATTCAATGCATGTTTCGTCGGATTCGCCATGATTAATGAGTAAATCATTCCATTCTAATTTTCCTGATTTGATATCATCGCATATTTTTTTAGTTAGTAAAAGGTTGCCGTTTTTGGTTTTGAGAAGAGGTCGCATTATACGACCAGCATCGTTGCAAATCCGGATTTCCTGATTATGATAATCAAATACTATTCCTGTATAACAATTTAGTCGTCCATTACTCTTACAATGTTTTAAATAGTTATATAACTTTAATGGGTCATTTACAATGCCAATCCAGTTTCCATTTACAAATACCTTTACTTTATCATACATTTCGGTGGGATTCATTTCTTCGATTTCCCAATATTTACCCTTTAATACATCATAAATAATTTCTACGTCGCTTCTTATTGTAACGTGAGCCAAATAAGTCAAGTTTTTAACTACTCCCACAGGTTGACCTTCTGGACTTTCAAACACACAAATGAAACCACATTGAGTATTGTGTAGTTTTCTCGGGGCGATGAGTTTTCCGCTTTTATCGATGGGTGTATTTACGCGACGCAAATGACTGAGGGTCGAAGGATAATTCAAACGATTTAGAACTTGTGCTACGCCGACTTTGTTGGATTGTACGTTTTTAATGCCAAAATCGCCAGTTGAAAGAGCTTTTTTGATACCGTTTTCCACGGACGAAGATTTGACGATTTTATAGATGTTGGTGCAATTTATGATTTTATTGTAATCATTTATTGAGCGCCAGGAACCAACATTTATTTCTTTTGTTATTTGTTTTTGCATGTCCTTGACGAGTTTATTGAAATAATTTCGAAAAAGATTATTGATAAGTGCACCAGTTAAATCTAGTCTCTTATTAACATAAGAATCTCGATCGGTGGCTTTGATTATTCCAAAACTGGTTTTAATTAATTTATTTGCCATGAGACCAAGAAACATAATTTTTTGTTGTTTGGTTCTGCAATGAGGAAATAAATCATTGTCCAATACATTTTGTGTGAATTCTCGTTTTTTTCTTTCTCCCGTTTCTTGGTCCATATTGAACGGGGTATACATCGCAAAATTAATAATGTAATTTATAGCGTCTTCTTTGGTCAAATGATTATTTGCGTCGACGATGGAAGCTTTGAGGAAATGTAACATTTTGGTTTGTTTTTCGTCATCCAATTTTAGCATGATAATTTGACATATTTGTTTATCGGATATAATGCCCAGAGCGCGAAATAGAATAAATACAGGTATTGGTTGTTTGATTCGTGGAATTTGAATATATAATGGGTTTCCCATGGAATTTTGCTTATTTGCGATCATCATATTTATTTGTTTGGGTGAAATGCATTTTTCGGAAGGTATGGATTTAATTTCCGCTTTCCATGACCATTTGGTATTGTTTTTGGAAACGTTGAAACATGCTATTTTGTTTTCTGCTGCTCTTTCTTGTGCGATAACTGTTTTTTCGGAGCCCTTTACAATGAAATATCCACCAGGGTCATATTTACATTCTTTGGTTTGTTCGGGAGATAAATGTCGGTATTGTTTTAATACGCAAATATCGGAATTTAACATAATGGGTATTTTACCTATATTGATGTTGCGAAGAACAGTATTGAATTTCTTTTCTTTTTCCATTTTTTTACCTTCAAGTACAATTGTTTCTACATTCAAATCCACCGTCATTTGAGATGTGTATGTGAAGTTTCTCATTCGGGCTTCTTGAGGAAACATTATTTTTGAAGCCCCATTATTTTCATGTATTTGGGGTCGCGAAATTTTGAAGTTACACATTTCAATTTTTACCTCTATTCCATATTTTTTAAACTCAGGATTGTAATCATTGGTGGAATGAACAATTACAGGATTAAACATGTCAATTGTATCCTGGATTTGATAATTGATGAAATAATTGTATGATTCAAGTTGATGGCGTACTAGTTGATGTAAATGATGATTTTTATAATAAGATGACACTACATTCCAAGCGTCTTCCTCCGAAACATAGTCTTGTTTTTTACCCTCTTTTGTCATTTGGTTTTTTGGACCAATGTTTGAAAGATTGTAATAATTTAAAGACATTTATGCTCTTTGGTTATTTTTATTTTTTATTATTCGATTTTGTCTTTAAATTATTTTAATATATTGTTTATTGGTTTAAATTAGCTATACGATCGACATTTTCTTTCAAAATATATTCTATGCGTGTTTTCGGTTTCCATCTATGCCAATATTCATCGGCATTTTCAATGTATGTGCACTTTGTACAAGCACAATCGCTGACTTTTGCATTCGTATATTTTTTCCTGGGTCTAGGAATCTTCGGTGTGTCGAAAATATCGTCTTCCTCTCCTTTACCCCAACTCTCTCCACTCTCTTCGGCTTCAAGCTTGCGTAATTCCTTCATAATTCCTTTTTTGTGTTTGGCGATTTCTTCGTCTCTATCTTCTCTCTGCGAATTAACCATAACTTCAACTTTAATGCACTTTATTACAATGTCGTCGGGTACTTCTTCAAGTTCGCCGTGCTCGACATAGGTTTCCATTGAACGCATGGCTTTCTCGATGAAAAAGGTCATGAAAGCCCCGGCGTCAATTTGTACATCGTCTAATTGTTCTATGTTTCCACTGTTTCCTTTATTTGACATTAAATGTAATTTGCAAATATTATATGTATATAGCGAATAATATTTAAATCAGAACACATATATAAATTATAATGTCCATTATTTCACGCAAATTAATGAATAAATTACCTATCCACGTAATACATCAAAAAATAATTCCATATACCTATATGACACAGCGCAAAGAATTATTGGCGGATATTCGTGATTTTTGTCTTAGTAGAGAGCAAGTATTTCGAGTATATAGTACATTTTTCCGCTTTGATGAAATAGATGAAGATGACGATGATTGGAAGCACTGGATACTGAATAATTTGGATATATTCATGAATAGACACGCACCGTATTATACAGGTGAATATGATGGTGAAAAATTTACGAATATTTTGGGACGTAATTTCATCCTTAGAAATGAAACGACGCAGAAGAAATTAAAATATATGAACTTTCTTGAAAAGAAAACATATCCTGGATTGTATGAAAATAATTTATTGGATATTGTACCATGCGAATATTATTGGAATCGAAGTTTTAATTTTATTTGGGGCTTATTAACCATAAGTGAAAGAGAACAATTTATACAAAATTCATTTGACGAGTCTCAAGCTGAGACATTTTAAGAAATCTAAAAATAGAAAATCGAAAAAAAAATCGAAATTCTAAAATAATAAAACAATTTATTTACTATATACTGTATACCATATAATATAAATAATACTAATAATATAAAACTATTGTGGAATATTGAGTAAATATGTCCAAAAAATCGGCTCCTATACAATGTCGTTTATTTGATTTTCATATTATAGATAAACACAAGGGTAAAGACAAATATGAAACAATAAAAGGAGAAGCAACAAATGTAATCAGCAAAGAACAATATACTATACAAATGTTTGGAATTGATGAAAAAGGAGAATCATATTCGATAACTGTAAATGATTTCAAACCATTCTTTTACGTAAAGATCAATATGGAAGATAATGTTGACAAAGAAAAAGTAAATTATAAAGAAATAAAGGATGTATTTTTAGAAAATATACATAAACTAATTAACGATGCGAAAAATAAAGGTGAAAAATCGTATAATTATGATAATTATGCCAGTAGTATTATTTCCAATTGTGAGTTGCGAAAACATAAAACTCTATATGGATTTGATGCGGGAACATACCATCATTTCATCTATCTCGAATTCAATAGCAAAAGATGGATGAATAAAATAATACATGATTATTGGTATGATACGAAAAATGATAAAAATTCGGCGTTTGGTCGTTCGTATATTTTGAAAAAAGACGTGAAAATTGTCAATACGATTATGGGATACGACAACTATAATGTCAAATCTTTCGCTTTATATGAAACTAAATTGCCTCCTCTCTTGCGTTATTTTCATCTTAATAAAATCAGTCCATCGGGATGGATTCAACTAGTTTATACCAATAACGATGATATTGATTTCGTGGAAGATTCAAAAAAAACATCCACCTGTAAATACGAATATGAAGTGAGTTGTAAAAATATCAAAGCGTTGCGAGATAAAGAAACGGCGGTTCCTTATAAAATTTGTAGTTTTGATATTGAAGCAAGTTCAAGTCACGGAGATTTTCCTTTGGCTATAAAACACTATAAGAAAGTAGTTGGTGAAATGTTGGACCATATCAATCTCAATAAAGATATGTATAAAACAATGACATTTGAAGAAAAATGTGAAAAAGTGAGGAAAATGTTTTATGCGATATTTGCCACTTCAGTATATAATTCAGTATACAATAACATTGAAAAGAGTAAAAAAAATATTGCAAAGATGCGAAAAAAAAAAGAACTGGAAAGGAAAATATATGAAAAGTTGAAAAATAAAGGAGAAAACGAGGAATTTAAATATTTAAATACTTTGGACGAATTAGATTCATCAATTAAACTTTACCAAAAAAGAATTGACAATCTTGAAAAAAATTATAAAACTAATTTTGAGAAATCAAAAAATGAATGTAGTTTTATGAGTGAAGTTTTTGTAAAAAAAGATGAATATAAAGGTCATAAATATTCTACTGAACTCTTATATTTCATTGATGATTTATTGAGAAAACCATTGACATATTTCATTCGTAAGAATAAAAAAGATAAAAAAAACAAAACAAAAAAAAAATATAATGGTAAAGAATCTTCTGATGAAGATGTAGATGTAGATGAAAATGGATATGAAGAAAATGAAGAAGAAGACGATGGAATACATATCATGGAAAAACAGATTGAAGGAGAAGAAGGTAGTCCTGGATATGAGAAGAAAAAGAAGTGGTTGCCCTATATACCAAGTAAATATTTATACGAGATAGGAGATAAAGAAAGTAAAAATAAAGAGCAAAATTTGGCTACTTTCTTGAACAAAGACAACGTTGAAAACGACAAAAGGGGTAAAAAATATCATCCGCGTAATTTTGTTTATATGATGTTTTGCGGTTTGGAATTGAATAAAAAAATGGCTTATTTACAAAAGGCATTGGAAAAAAACGAAGAGAAAGAAAAAGAAAAATCATTGCCAGAGTTAGAAGGCGATACCATTACATTTATTGGTTCCACTTTTCGAAAATATGGACAAACAGAACCATACTTAAATCATTGTATAGCCAAAGATGATTGTGCGGATAATCTTGCCACGGATAATAAAACAGAAATAGAGTTATGCAATGGCGAAGAGACACAAGTACTCGAAAAATGGTCGGAATTGATTCGAAGAGAAAATCCCGATATTATTATTGGATACAATATTTTTGGTTTTGATTGGAAGTTTATGGTAGAGCGAGCCAAGGAGTTAGATATGGAATATGATGAAACAAGTAAATTCTTCCAATTGTCACGACTTAACAATCATAAATGCGTGATTCAAAATAAAACCATTAAAATTGCTTCAGGGACTCATGAACTACAATTCGTTAAAATTCCCGGTAGGATTCAAGTGGATTTGTACAATTATTTTCGCCGTGAAATTAATTTGTCTTCTTATAAATTGGACGCAGTATCGGCACATTTCATTGGTGACGGTGTTTCAGAAATTTCGACAAACGATGATAAATCCTTACTTGTCAATAGTAAAAATTTAATGGGATTGGCAGACGGCAATAATGTATATTTCGAGATATTGGGACATTCCACGGATAATTATCGAAACAGTAAGAAATTCGAAGTATTTGACGTGGATTTGGATAAGGGTGAATTTAAGGTGAAAGTGGATGATATGGAAAAACCCGATACTAACCCAATTGAAAGCAACAAAAGCAACGAAAGCAACGAAAATCTTTTGAAACATTGCGAGCTCAAACACAAAATAAGATGGTGTTTGGGTAAAGACGATGTAAGTCCTCAAGACATTTTCAATTTGTCAAATGAACATGCAAGTAAAGAAGATCGCTGGACGGTAGCGAAATATTGTATTCAGGATTGTAACTTAGTTCATAATTTGTTCCAAAAGAATGATATTATCACGGGTTTTGTTGAGATAGCCAGTATTTGTAGTGTGCCGATGGATTTCATTGTAATGCGAGGTCAAGGTATTAAACTGTTGAGTTTGGTGGGACAAAAATGTCGTTTGGCAGATACATTGATGAAAAATTTGGAAAAAGAAGAAGGCGAAGGTAGTTATGAAGGGGCGATTTGTCTTCCACCAAAGAAAAACATTTATCTGGACGACCCTTCTGCGGTAGTAGATTACTCTTCGCTGTATCCTTCGTCAATGATATCGGAAAATATCTCGCATGACAGTAAAGTTTGGACCAAAGAATATGACTTGAAAGGAAAACTTCTGAGAACGGAAGGTAATAAAGAATACGATAATATGCCTGGATATGAATATGTTGATATCACTTACGATATGTATGAATGGCAGTCTAAGAAGGGACTAAAAAAGAAAGAAAAAGTAAAGGTCGGTACAAAGACTTGTCGTTTCGCTCAATATCCTGACGGTAAAACAGCTATTATGCCAAATATTTTGAAGGAGCTTTTAAAGGCTCGTAAAGATACTCGTAAACTGATAAAGTGGAAAACAGTAGAGCGAAAATCTGATGGAGAGAAAGTTTCAGGGTTGATGAGTAAAAAAGACGGTGTAACATCGATTTTGAATCATTTGACCGGAAAGGTAGTTGATATTCCTGACGATGATGTTAAAAGCGTAAACGATACATATAGTCCCTTCATGAAAAATGTTTTCGACAAGAGACAATTGGGATATAAGGTTACAGCTAATTCGCTTTATGGTCAGTGTGGTGCGAGAACGAGTAGTTTTTATGAAATCGATATTGCTGCTTCTACCACAGCAACGGGTCGTAAATTACTGATGTATGGGAAAAGCATTATTGAGAAAGTGTATAAAAACCGTATATGCGAGACGAAGAATCATGGTCTCGTACTATCTAACGCGGAATATGTATATGGAGATAGTGTGACGTCGGATACCCCGTTAATGCTGAGAAATGTAGAGACGGGAAACATTGAATTTCGCCAAATTGATGATATGGGAAATGATTGGTTTGATTATGCTGGATTCAAGGCATCCGATGATGATCGCTGGAATAAAGAACAAATGCGTGTATCTAAATACCAGATATATACGTCGACTGGATGGAGTAACATAAAACGTGTAATCAGACATAAGACAAAGAAAGATATTTGGCGTGTCAATACACATACGGGAATGGTGGATGTGACCGAAGACCATAGTTTATTGGATGAGGAGAGAAAGAAATTGAAACCTAAAGAAGCGAAAATAGGTTGTAAATTGTTGCATAATTATCCGTCGTTTTCGTCTAACCGGAGAGAAGAGAAAGAAAAATCCACAAATCATTTGAGTGATTTCCTATCTTATATAGACGACATTGGTTCCAAAACGAAAGAAGAAAAAGAAGCATTTATTTATGGTTTCTTTTTCGGGGATGGAAGTTGTGGTAAATATGATTGTCCTTCGGGTTTAAAATATAGTTGGGCTTTGAATCAAAAAAATCGTGAATTCTGTGAAATAATGAAAGATTTATGTGAAGAAGTTTTTGGGGATACTTTCAAAATCAATGATACAATCAAAAGTAGTGGAGTCTATAAAATCGTACCTTTTGGAAATTATAAGCAGAGTAAAGGAACTAAAAAATATGTGGAGATGTTTCGTTCCAAATGTTATAACAAGGATAAGTATAAAATAATACCCACCGAATATTTGAATGCCGAATATAATATTCGTATGGCGTATTTGTCAGGTTATTATGCGGCTGATGGAGCCAAATGTAGACGACAAGCATCCAAAAATATATTGCTTAGTAACAAGGGCAAAATCGGTAGCGCGATGTTGTTTTACATGTTTAGTTCGCTAGGGTTTAAAGTATCCGTGAATACTAGAAAAGACAAACTGAATATAACTTCGCTGACAATAACATCGGGAAAACAGCGAAAACATCCTAACGTACTAAAAAAGAATCACATCATTCATAAAGACTATACGGATTATGTGTATGATATCGAAACAGAGACAGGGGATTTTAATACGGGGTATCCCCTAATCGTGAAAAATACGGACAGTGTGTTTTTCAAATTTAATTTGCAAGATATGGAAGGAAACCCTATCAAAGGACAAAAAGCTCTGGAAATAACAATTGATTTGGCGATAGAAGCAGGCGAATTGGCGAGTAAATTTCTGAAGCCACCGCATGATTTGGAATATGAAAAAACATTCCTACCGTTTGTATTGCTGTCGAAAAAGAGATATGTTGGAATGTTATACGAAACAGACCCTCATAAAGGAAAACGTAAATCAATGGGTATAGTATTAAAACGTCGCGATAATGCACCGATAGTAAAAGATGTATATGGTGGGGTAATCGACATATTAATGAAAGACAAAAATATACAAAAAGCGGTGAATTTTGTACGCGATTATTTGGAACGCATTGTGGATGGTGAAATAAACATGGAGAAATTTATAATTACGAAGTCATTGCGAGGTGTATATAAAAATCCTGATGGTGTAGCACACAAAGTATTGGCCGAGAGAATTGGGGAGCGTGATCCTGGTAACAAACCATCTGTGGGTTCAAGAGTGCCATTCATATATTTTCAGACGGATAAACCAGTGAAATTGCAAGGCGACAGAGTAGAAACACCGCAGTTTTTCCGAGAAAATAATTTGACCGTGGATTATGAACACTATATTACTAATCAGTTGATGAAACCATTGATTCAGGTATTTTCGCTCAATCTAACAGAAATACCTGATTATAAGCCTTATTTGAAAAATTATCATATTAAGGTAGAGAATATAAAGAAGAAATATCGAAATGATCAAGATAAACTTGAAACAAAATTAACAGAATTTCGAGATAAAGAAGTAGAAAAATTAATATTTTCGAAAGCTTTGCGACGTTGTAAAAACATTAAAAATAAGGTAAATGATATTCAAAAAATATTTGGCAAAAAATAAATAATCATATATCGACAAAGTAATAAATAACGATATTAGCGAGAAAACATTTTTTTTTGAATATACTGCGAACTAAGTTCAGTTTGTGCTGATTTATCTATTCCCACAGGTTTAAATATTTTACCTGTCATCATTTTATTGATTTCTTTTAATTTTTGTTCCAATATATTCTTTTCTCGAATAATATGTTGTAAATTTTTCATACTCATATCTTTTTCCTCGTTTATTTGTTGTTTTAAAAAACCCAAATTAATATCATCAATAGTATCTATATTTTGTCTTTCTGTTTGTATTCCAATTTCGGAAGTTTCTATTTTTAATTGTTGTGTTATTTGATTTTCCTCCTCTCTTTCCTTTGTTTTCCCCCTTATTTTTTTATCTTTATCTTCCTCTTCCTCTGGGAACAATTCATAAGTTTTTTTCACAGTTAGACATATTTCTTTGTTTTTTCGCAGATTATCTTTGTTGTAATTTACAAATTTCTTATAATGCTCTTTAAGAGGTAAGAAGTCAATATTTAAATTGAAAGTATTTGACATTTCAATGAATTTATTTAGCCTTTCGAGTATTAAGTTTATTTCTTTGAAGGGTAAAAATTCCCACGAAGAACGTTCTGAACTTGATTTATAAGAATTATTCTTATTTAAGAAAACAATGACAGAATTTAGAAAAATAGAATGAGTTTGTTGAAATAAATCAATTAGGGTGTCGTTGGGGATATAACTCATATTAATAGGTCTCTCATTCACATCCAAAAATAAAATATCGACACATTTATCAATTATTTTCAATATTAACATGGGGAAATCATTGTAAATGATTTTATTTTCTTTAAAAAGATTTTTTTTGTAAATATTTTTAAGTGTATAGGTTTTTTTAATGAAGAGTAAATATTTTAATGCCGAAAGATAATTTGTATCTCGAAATTCTTCGTCAATGATATAATATAAATTTTCAAACCGTGTATCGTCATAATGAAAGCAATTAAGTAAGTATTTTTTATACAAATTGGTATTTTTTTGTCTTTTATATTGAAATGCTAGACGATAACATGTTATCCAGAGTTCATTGCGATTGTTTCTATATTTCAATCTTTCTTTGTACCAGTAGATTGATTTATTAAACATATTCGTGTTTTGGTAGTTTTTTCCACAATAAAAGGCATAGCGTGATTTCATTTTTTCATCGGTCTCGGTTTGGTAAGCTTTTTCCATCAGTTTGGCGTCGTCGACGAATTTGTTATTACCGAATTTTTTTTTATTTCTTGCACTAACAACCACGTTTGTTTTTATTGTATAATCACCATCCAAATGACACCTATGTATGTTTTTTTCATCGGTTGTGACAAATTCATGAACTACGCCTTTGAAATACCACTCTATACGATTATCCAAAAGAGCCACTCTTTTCCATTGTATATTTTCGTCTGAAAAATTTAGCGTGTATCCACTTTTCTTTTTGTATTTGGGTATGACAATATTACCCTCTATTCGGTCGTCGGCATCAAACATGAGTACATAGTCTGTATGGTTTTTTGCTAGAGCTAATGCTTCGGTGCGATTATGAGCGAAGTCCTGCCACTCATTTCTGAAAAATTTACCTTTATGTCTTGTCTTAGTAAAGAAACGCTTAATTTCTTCGAATGTATTGTCAGTGGAACCCGTATCACATATAATCCAGAAATCAAATTTTATTTTTTTATATAAAGCATCCAATGTATCATATATAATTCCCCCCTCGTCTTTTACAATCATTGCGAGGCATATCGTAGCTTTAGTCATAATATATGTGGAGGTTTAATTGTTTTTGATTTTACGGATTGTTTTCAGAATTTTCTACTATATCTGAACTTAAACCATTGAAATATATTTTTTGCACCAGAACAATCATAAACATTATGAAATACAAAGAATCTGCAATAATCAACGTATTTGAATTTATTAATACCCCGTATGAAAGCCAAGATATAGCACATAAAAAATTTGCCATGATATAAAGATATGATATATTGTCGGCATGTTTGACACGGTGTATCTGTACGATAAGCGGTATTTGTAGGGAGCAACTTGTAATGGTAGCCAGGGTACTCATTATGTTCAATGGCGTTGACATATGATATAAATGTATTATGACGAGATTTTTGCGAAATAAATAATGTCTTATTAATGTAATGGGTATTATTAAGCAAGAAAAGAAAGGTGGTGTAACTGTTTACCACGTCAAAAAAGATATAACAGATGCTGAAATGGCTAAAAAGAAGGGTTCTTTTTTTTGTACGCCTAAATATGTTTTGAAAGATGATGCCGATGTTTATACCGAAGAAGGTGATTTGCTTTTAAGATTTCGTCGTAATGTGCTTCCGAAGAATAAAATAAAAGATTGTTATGATAATGTATTGAAGTTTGCCAAACAATTAACTGCTACTCGCGGTACAAGCAGTGGTAATAAAGGACTTCATGCTAAAGTGCAGAAAAAGAGCGATCGAAAAATGACGAATATTTTGGGGTATTATGACAAGTGGAGTATTAAGAATAAGCAGATTTTCAAAGAATTGGGATTGAGTAAGAATCATCCCATTCGAAAACACGCTGTACATGAGACGCGTTTTAATCGGCTTTATCCCGAGAACTGGTTGAAAGTGCGTCCTCTCATTCAAGAGATTGATGGTTGGTACAAAAAGTTGGTTCCCGACAAGTACAAGAAACAACGTAAGAAAGCAAACCAGACGCCATATCGTATTAAAAATACCGCGTTTACTACTGTGACTACGAACTTAAACTATCAAACGGCTTTGCACACAGATAAGGGCGACGATGCGGAAGGATTCGGTAATTTAGTGGTTATTGAAGATGGGAAATATGAGGGTGCCGAGACGTGTTTTCCACAGTATGGGATTGGCGTGGATTTGCGTACGGGTGGTGTCTTGTATATGGACGTTCATCAATGGCATTGTAATGCGCCGATGAGACCGAAAAGCCCGGATGCCAAGCGATTGTCTTTGGTTTGTTATTTGAGGATGGATATATGGAAGCAAACGAAGGGAATGTCGATGGCACAACGCGAGAAATTCGACCGACTGGGTGAAACGTTGAAAAAGAAATATCGTAAGATGAAGGGTATTAAGGTACCGCGTAGTGAAAAAAAGCGGAAAAGTGGAGAAAAAAACAAAAAAAGAACAAAAAAACGCGATAAAAAGAGAAAGGGAGGAAAAAGAAGGAGAACAAGAAAAACAAGAAAAATACGTTTTTGGTAAAAGAATGTTTGGTGAAAAGTGGTGCCCAAAATCAACCAGTAATGGGTATATCAAGTTATATATGGAATCAATAATTACAATCTACTGCTATAAAAACATCGCTATTTGGTATTTAGTGGGTAAAATAAAAGTTTGGTATAAATATTTAATTATTATATTCGTATAATAATTAACTTCCCTTTTGTATTTATATATATATAGATATTATAATGGCATCATATATAGACCAACTGCTGGAGAGTCAGAGAGACTTCGATGAAGAAAATACGATAGGAGTCTTTTCTGTTGTAAAGTATATTGGCGATAATCGCGAAAATTTGGTAAAAGGTCAATTATATTTAGTAGTCACAGACATTTTGTTGGGATTGCCGTATTACGAAGGATTCCATCTTTGGGACCCAAATTGGCTTGATGGTCGGGGACCCAATTTCGGTAAGAGTTTCTCAGATGTATGGAAAGAAACGTCTGTGGATGAATATGGAAATGTAAATGTGAGGCCAATCATGGTTGATTCGAAAGAAGCTCTGACTCTCAAGCAATCGAAATTTTTAGGTGTCAAAGTTGAAAGGAATGATTTTATAAAAATTGCAGATTCAGGACATAATGTACGATTGAATGTAGAGGATATTCACTACAAATTTGGCGATACTTCTAATTATGGTTACCTTAACGAGAATAGCGATGGTTGGCGTGTTTATGAGCAAGCGGTGACTGAATTGGATAAACTGCGCAAACAGCTCGAATTGCAGAATAAGAAGGATATAGAGAGAGCAAGGAAGGGGGATGAAAGAAGCAAGCCAACAAGGGAGAAGATGTATAACCCATACGGGAGGAAAGCGAAGAAAAATAATCCAAAAACGAAACTCGGTCGGTACGAGAAGGGTATAGACAAAAAGTACAGTTGGCTCTTACGTAATAATGATGATCCCATGGACACTGGCGAAGGCAAAAGAAAAAAGAAATCCAAAAAGAAACAATCCAAAAAGAAATCCAAAAAGAAACCATCCAAAAAGAAACAATCCAAAAAGAAAGGAGGAAGAAGAACCAAAAGAATTAAAAGAAGAAGAACCAAAAGAAAAAGAACCAAAAGAACCAAAAGAAGAAAGAGATAAAAATACTCTTAAATATTTATCAATATAAATATTATATGGCATCAAGAGCGAAAATCAAAAGGAAAGCAATGTGTACTTGTCGACGATGTAGTACGAACAAACGAAGGAGAGGCAGAAAATAATTTTGTAGAAAATATTTACGATAGTTAATATAATGATTATCGTAAATAACGCGATATCTCTGTTTGGTTTGTTACATCACGCCAATGGTAAAGCCGAGGTCATCAAGGTTGATGTTCGTTTAAGTAAGGACGAAGTACCCATGCTTTATGGTGGCGAATATTTATCATCGGATATTATTTACCCAAACAATGGCATTGATGCGTCCAACTCTCTCAGCGACAAAAAGTATCTCCAACGTATCGACCGAAAGATTTCAAACATCGAATCACAACATTTAGAGAGTTTGGGAATTCCAACGTTGGAACAAGCCTTTATCCTTATCAATACTAAAAAAACGTTGTTACTTGACGTGAGGGATAATAGGGCATCATCATCTTTAATGTCGCTTCTCAAAAAATACAAGCAAATAAGGGTTATTTTAGCATCTTACAATCCAAATGTTTTGATGTTTTTTTATTACAATTGTCCGCAATATCGTCGTATTCTCATTATGGACACCATAGACAATAAAATCATGAAACTTTGTCAAAAAGAGAGAAAATATTCATTTAATGCGCTCATCGTGGATTATAAAAAAAACGCCATCCGTGACATTATGGCGCTCAAATATCAAGGTCACAAGGTTTTTCTTAAAACGATTAACGATAAAAAAACACTATACCGTTACCAAGTGAATGGATATATGACAGATTATCCGGAGCGTTTTGGATTTTACCATGGCTTTAAACCATACAGTGTTCCAATATTGCCCTGCGTGTGGTTGGGTACATACGATCAGAATGTTTTACGACATTATAATACGATGCATTTTGTGACAAATCCAAGCAGTCAACACCGTTATGAATTTAAAATGAAGAGTTACGCCCAATCAAAGGAATTTATGGATAAATTATTGAAGGGTAACCGAGAAACAATGTATGTAAATCCATTTGGCAAGACAATGATATTCGTGGAGGATAGTAAGGCGGGGAGAAAGTTTTTAGCAAAATATTTCAAGAATATATTGTCTCATGTGAATAATGTCTTTTATAACTATGATAATTGGCATGATAAAAAGAAGTAAAGTTGATACAAAGAAGTAAAGAATAAAATCTAAGGGTATATTAATATGCCTTGTCGCCCAGAGCAAAAAAAGATAAAGTTATGTATATCAGAATATGGTCGAGAAGAAAAGGAAAGAAAAAAGGAATTGGATAGTAAATTCAATAAGATTAAGAAAATAATATTGGAAAAGGATAAGGATATACGCAATAATGAAGAAAAGAGAAAAAGTCAAAAAGATAAAAAGACAAATAAAAAAATCCCACTTAAGGCTCCTTTGATATTAAAAGCATTACCAAAAGATGCATTAAAACGTCCTAATTTGAATAATCCATTTAGAACCCAAAGTTATTCCACGTCAAAAAGTAAAAGCAGAAAGAAAAATAAAAGCGGGAAAAAGAAGAAGAAGGAAAAAACGCGAAAAAGAAGCCGTTTGACCAACGGACAGCCTGCACCGCCTTCAGGAGCACCACAACCATTGCCTCCACCGATTAATTTAAGAAGCGAACAATTGAATAAAAAAAGATTTATTTTTATTACGCCAACAGTAAAGACATTTAGTGGTCCTAGTAAAGAATGTAAGCGTAAATGTGACCCTGTTAAATCATTTTGTAACCCCAAAACCGGTCGTTGTAATAAGAAGAAGAAGAGAAAAAATAAGCAAAACAAGACACGTAAAAAGAAGAAATATAAAATGGGAGAATCCATTTCCCTAACAGTAAAAAATAAAGAAGATGAAGACCGTATGGTGCGTTCATTTAGCCCAAGTATTAACAAACAAATGATTAGTTTGCAATCATATGTTCCAAATCCAGAGATATATAACTGTAAGAAGAAGAGAGAGATTAGAGTGATGAATGATAACGGAGATATGAAATGTATGAACTGGAAACATCCTTTGGCGCAGAGAACAATGTTAAAGAATTTGTTTTCAAAAGAATACAACAGATATACATATGAGGATATAAATACGCCAAAGCAATATGATGCTAATTGTTGGATGAATGCGATGTTAATGGTGTTTTTCATTTCGGACAAGGGTCGTAAATTTTTCCGTCATTTAAGGAAGTCAATGATTACAGGTAGAATAGTAACAAAAAAAGCTGTGGGTGGTGAACCAAAGAATATAAATATTCCCAAAAATATACAGTGGCCATTATTCATGTTCAATAAATATATTGATGCGGTGTTACAGAAGAAAGAAAAAACAAATTATTCGAATTTATTAAATACGAATAATATAATCAAAGGTCTTCACAAGGTTATAAAAACATCTAATGTTGGCAAGGCGGGTAATCCATTAGAATTATATACTAAGTTGATTGAATATCTTTCAAATAACGAGATAAAAATTAAAAATATTAACGTGGGAGAAGGTTTCGAACATGAGAAATCAATTGAATTGATGTCTTTGGATTCCGGAGTTAAAAAAATGTCTACTTCGGGTAAATTAATATTAAACAATAACCCCTTTGCCGAAGATAATTCCCCACCACATATTGTTATATTAAAGGTTTACGATATAAAAAAAGGTCAAAAATTAAAATATCACTTACCGTCTTACATATATTCAAAAGACAATAATAAAAGAATCGTGTGGAAATTAGATTCGGGTTATATATTGGATGAAGATGGCGATCATTTTGCCTCTCTAATAACATTCAATGGTGAACAAATAATACATGATGGGTATATGAAATCTCGTCATGTTCCTTTAAAATGGAAAGATTATTTGTTGAATAAGAATGTTAAAAAAAATTGGCGATTAAGTTACGGTAAACGCGATGATTTAACAACGAATTATTCGGAATATAGTTTTGGAAATTCTAATCATTATGCTCTTTTTTATTATCGTGTATAACTTCCAGTTTGATTTTACGTTTAAATTTTATTTCGTCCAAGAATAAATACAGTCTGAAAGTTTGCGAGGTATAAAGTGCTAGATTATTGGACGAAGTGAAACGATTAACCATTTTAATCTTTGGTAAATATACCAAATATTGAAATAAACCATCTGTGCGGACGAGCCTATTGAAAATATAACCGTCGTACAAATCCTTTTGCAATTCTTTATTTTTGACGCATAAATCAAGAAGAGCACAATCATTTTGTATTTTTCGGATAGCCTTCATAGTGCGATTAATATAATCTATTTTTTCGGGAGAAGTCCATAGTTCATAGAATTTATTGGCTTTGTGGGAAGAATTCGTGACTTCACGAACCATTATGGTCATATTCAATAAATCGACCAATCTTCTAATTGGAGATGTAATATGTACATAGGCGTCAAGATTGAGAAATTCGTGATGAAAGCGTTTTGATTCCGAAGAGATTTTTTCTGTGATTTTGGGTTCGAAAGTGATGTAGTTAGAGCCAGAGCTGTTCCACATTTTGATGAACTTATTTATTTCGGGTGGAAGAGTATCAATGGGTTTTTCCTCGTGTCCGATAGTCATTGAACGGAAGATACCGGTTTTCCGACTTAGTAAATGTTTTGCTGTGAAATAATTGGTAAGAATCATCAGATACGCGATTAAATCTTGACTATTTTGAATTTTATCAATATAATTGTACTTTTTATTTATTTTGGTACAAACCGACAACATATCTTTGTACATTGTTGTGGCAGGCCCAACGCTATTTAACATATCCATAATACTGGTTGCTTTTTTAATGCATTGATGTGATATATTACGACGTACTCGGATAGTACCCGAGGAAAAACGGTGAGATACGATTTCTTCAGTTTTAACGCAGTATTCGACGTCTAGAATAAAAGCTGCGGAAAGTTGACCTTCTTTGAGACTACATAAATTATCGGAAAGTATGGTCGGTATCATAGGTCTTTTTTTGTCGGGTAAATAAATGGTTGAGATGCGTTTGGTAAAAGAGTCCCATAAATCTAATGCGTCGAGCCAAAGAGGAACATTGGATATGTAAATACTAATGATGTATTTTTCTACATGTCCCTCTGAGTCTTTTATGGAGCGAAGACTGAATGCATCGTCAAAACTTTTACTAGAAGCGGAATCAATGGTATAAACTTCATCTTCAATGCGATTTTCAATGGGGTATTTTTTAATGATTTCTTGGATATAGTAATCTTGATTTTTTCCTCGAAGTTTTTCACGTGCGGCTTTATCGAAAGATTGTATGGAAGAGTGGAGACTTTTACAATATAACTGGTATTCGTAGAAATTGGAAAGTTGGTCGACATCGCCAATAGTCTGTGTTATTTCGCCTCTGGGGTGTTTTTCGTCCCAATTTTTGAATTTGAATACAATATATTTATTGTGTTGATGTTTGCTGAAACCGATTTTTAATTTGTAGGCCACGAGAAATTCTGGTATACGTCGGTCGTCAGGGATACATTTGTATAAGTATTTTCCTCTCGAATTTTTTCCGCACTGTCCATAACGTTGGTTATTTTCAAGAATAAGAACACCGGGAATATTAGGACTCATTCTCGTGGTAGAATGAATAAGTGATATGGAATTACCCACACAAATATCTGAAGTATCGGAAGTATCTAATGCAAAGATATCTTGATCGAAAAGTTTGAGTTTTACGGGGTCGAGAGAATATAGAATATCTCCATCTTTGTCGGAACGTTCAATGAGAGCAAGAGTGAATGCATTATAAATTTCAAAATCAGTATAATTTCCTTGATTTATTTTGATTTTGTATTTCATTTTATCGTAAGTAAATATGTAATAAATTGGAAGATAAAATGAAACATTGATGATGTTGAAATAATAATAAAAGAATATTCGATTCGTTTGAATTTCTCAAACACAAAATTCAAGGAAGAGACTACTAATAACCGATTCATCTTTTTAAATTGGGTAAGGAAGTAATTTTGGTACTTTGTTGGAAGAGTGTATTATCATCACTGGTATTTTTTTCGGTACCTATTATTTGAGTTTCTTGATGATATTTTTCCAACTCTTGTTGTATATTGGTTTCTTTATTTGGCACGATAAAAGCATCGCTGTGAGGATTTAGGTTTTCATGTAAATCTTTGAAATCAATTTTGCCAGTAGTAATATCTTCATTGAGTACTCTTTGTATGGCTTGTTCTGGATTGGTACTATTATTAATAACGTTGTTTTCTTCACTCGGGGTATTTTGCTCGACACCTTCAGGAATATTTATCATTATTTGATTTTGAATTTCATTAATTTTCTGGTTTTCTTCGAAATCTCCATTGTTTTTCATGAGAATATTAGTATTGAATGTTGAGACAATTGAATGTTTCATATTTTGAAGTTGTAATAGATTAATGAAAAGTTGCGGTATAATACTAATAGTATTCATAAAAGTCATATATTTGAGACAACATACACTTGAGATACCATTGAATTGAATGGTATAAAACCAATAAGCGGGGATATAAATGAATTCGCCTTCGTTGAGGGTTACATCAAGTACTTTTATTTTATCATAATTGTCTTTGTATTCTTTTTGGATTTCCCAGAGGTCAAGGGGGGAACGGAATTCTAATTTTTCATAGTCGGATTTGACATTGAGGTGTTTTTTATAATGAGGAGGAACAAGTTTAATATTCACGCTACCCGAAGACACGTAATAATAATTACGGAAATTGAGATCATATCTTAGTGGTGTTTGTGCCCCTATTAAATAATCATATTTACATTTGGAGAGAAGAGGAGGTCTTAAAAATCCATCATTATATTTAAAAATGTTAATGGCTAGTGTTTCATTTAAAAAATCTTCATTGTTTTCGCTTAGATATTTTTTTTCTTTGTCGTTTTGCAGTAATTTGATGGCATTTGATAATTTGAGAGGTAAATAAATATCGTTTTCGGTGTCGATGTTATGGAGATTTCTTATTTTAACGTCGAAAACACTATAATTGTCTTCTATTTTTGATAATTTGCATTTATTTAGATTATTTGGTGGTAAAGTAAAAATAACGGGTTGTCTAAGGTTACATATTTCTTCTAATCTATATTTGGATGGATTATGGATTGTATATATTTCTAAATCATTGCTGGTCTTCAAATGATAACAAATATTAATGTAAACGAATAGTACAATGAAAAAGATTAGAATTTGCATGAATATTTTAATCATATTTAAAATAAGATGAAAAAAATAAAAAATTTTTTAACCTATTATTCGATTTTTGGCGCAATATAAAACTTCAGGAAATTTTGGAATTCTTTATCTTCATTTTCATCTTCATCTTCATCATCATCTTCATCTTCATCTTCATCTTCTTCTACCTTAGTATTTTTTTCCTCAACTTTATCATCATTATTATCATCGGAATCAGATTCAACGATAATACTTGTTTTTTTTTGTTCCAGAGGTATAAGTATTAGCGATGGATTGTTATTTACAAATTTTATATATACAGAATTACTCATATTGAGAAATTTTGATATTTTATTTATGATTGCCATACCGAAAGTTGTCTCGAAGACGGAATCTTCAACAATACTATATTCTTCAATATGTTCTTCTAAAATTTGTACTGAGTAATTTCCCATGTCTCCACTAGTTTTGAATAAAATTTTGTCCTCGTCACAAAGAACGTTTAAATCTTCTCCAAAACAATCTATTTCTCCAAATATTTTTTGTAGTCCTGAGCTACATACAGTAATATCAATGTCAAAATCTATGCTAGGTATATTTAAAGGGTCATTTGAATAATCGATTAGAACAAGGTTGAATTCTTTGTCAGAATTATTCAAATTATTTGATTTTGTATTTTTCTTATTGTTTTTCTTATTGCTTTTCTCAATTATTTTCTCATTTTCTTCTTCAATTTCATGATTATAAATCATGATATTTATGTGGTCCAAATTGTTACTTTTTTGACCGATTCTGACTTCTCTTGTTGAAGAATTGGCACAGTTTAATACCTTTGATAAGTAATTACAATTTAAAGAGAGTGAGATTTTTTTTTTACCTTCTTTAATAAAGAAATTTTTGAACCATGTATTTTTTAATTCGAAGTGGAAC
>Ga0181585_10000607_pt1 | contig 30474 bp, 19 predicted proteins | sample 071ome_29_FD_132469 | JGI IMG/M metagenome (GOLD analysis project Ga0181585, IMG submission 132469) | Coastal salt marsh microbial communities from the Groves Creek Marsh, Skidaway Island, Georgia - 071407BT metaG (megahit assembly) | ecosystem: Environmental > Aquatic > Marine > Intertidal...
ACTTCGCATCAACAAGAGAAGAAGCACAACAATACTTCCGTGTGATCGAGTTAGAGTAAGAAATAGTAAGGGATAGTTTCCTATCGTAATCACAGGGGCCGTCATTGGGACGGCCCCTTTTTTTGTGCACGGAGCACAATGACAATCAAGCATGTCTCCCCAAAACTTGCCGGCGGCACAAAAAAGGCGATACCCCGCTAAGCGGAGCATCGCCCGGTTGGCAAAAAACCATCCTTTAAACAATTGCCGGCACAACGAACGGTTTACGATAAACCCGGGTTAACATTTCGTTGGCCCGGTCGTTACCGAGGAAGGCGGTGCGGGTGGCATCCATCTTCAGATGCTTCCCAAAGGTCACAGGAGTGGCATTCAGATCCACATCATTGACCTGAATATGCTCCAGCATACGACCGATCGATTCGGCAGCCAGCGCGTCTCCTTTGATCTCCTCAAGAACTTGCCCTGGTGATGCGTTACCGCCGAGGTAATAGGAGATATTCCCTGTATGACACAAGGCGCTGGAAACATGTCCTTCCCAGATATCCGCGTTCAGGTCCTCGCGTTTGCGACTGCGAACCGCAGAAATGAAGTTGGCAAAATGATCTCCACCACCGGAGAACTTGCGAATCTCTTTCCCATTGTGCTCGTAAGCAGTGGCCGTGCTGTAGGAAGGAATCACCATGTATCCGTTTTCACAGTCAACCACCAATCCGACTTCCACTCCCCGGTAATTGGGACGCTGGTTGTTTTGAGCGTAGGAACCCAATCCGCGCACTTCAAAAATCAAAGGAGCTTTTTCGTAGTTATGAAAGACGATCTGGGTATTCGCGGTGTCGCCATCATCGATATAACCAAGACGACCACCGATACTGAACACTTCAGGCGAAAGGTTATCTTCACCCAACACCCAGCGGGCGATGTCCATTTGATGAATGCCCTGGTTACCAAGATCACCGTTTCCGGTATCACGCACCCAGTGCCAATCATAGTGCAGACGCTCGCGCATGAGCGGTTTCAAGGGAGCGGGTCCGGTCCAAATGTCAAAATCGATGTTCTTTGGAACCGGCTGCGGTCCATCCACTTTGCCAATGGATTTACGCCGTTTGTAACACAAACCGCGAGCCACCCGAATTTTGCCCAATTTACCTTGCTGCAGGTATTGAACGGCTTCCTGCATGCCCGGATTGGAACGGCACTGGGTTCCGGTCTGAACGATCTTGTTGTATTTACGGGCTGCATTGACGATTTGCTGGCCTTCCCAAACATTGTGGGAAACGGGTTTTTCGACGTATACATCCTTGCCGGCGAGAATGGCTTCCACACTGATCAGCGAATGCGTGTGGTTGGGGGTTGCGATGGAGACCACATCGATCTCCTTATCTTCCAGCAGACGGCGGTAATCAGAATACGCTTTCAGCTTCTGGCCCGGTTTGCTGTAACGCTCCACACCCTTCTCCAGCACATCCAAATCCACGTCACACAAGGCGACGAGACGGACTCCGGGAAGATTGCTAAATCCATCGATATGGCTTTTACCGCGACTGCGGAATCCCACCACGCCCACTCGGATTTCGTCATTCGCTCCGAGCACCTTGTCGATGGGATTCACCATGGCAAAGGCCGCACCCGCAGCTGCGCTGCTTTTCAAGAATCGTCGTCGATTCACAGTTTGATTCATAAAGGTTATTTCGTTGTTTTAGTAAAATGTTAAAGATGCCGCTTGAAACAAGTGAGGCCACCTATTCCTTGGAATACAAATCGTAGCGATTGGCAACCTGAGCACTTTCCGAATCTCCACGATGGAAGTAAAAACGATACTTCCAGCTCTGGGATTGTCCATTCTTGATGATCAAATTTCCGGTTCCAGCTTCTTTGCGTTCGAAATGATGGACACCGAAAGGATTGGCGGCAAACAATCCGTAATCACGCACGTGCCACCAGGTGGGGTGACGAGGATTATCAGGGTGATCGAAGATGGCCACGCCCACTTCTTTTCCTTTGACAGGACCGTAGTAGTCCACCCATTTGGCGCGTTTCCCCCAGGTACCACCGTCTTTCACGCCTTCGCTGTTTAAGATGTGACCTTGGGCCACTTCACCTTTCAAGCGCATAGTAGGAGCCAAACGCAGAGCCATGCTGCCCTCCTTGGTATCGCCCATCACCATTTCTCCATGCGAGGCGCGCACTTCGATATCAAAATCAACGATACGCTCGGATCCAGGACGATTGTGGATGGTCATGGTCCGGACATCCGATCCCACAACGGTGCCGTCTTTGGCAACCAAGTGGTTCAGGGTTTTGATAACCCCCTTGTTTCGACCGGAACGAATCTGCAGGAAAGCAATATGCTTGGTCGTTCCCGCGCGATCAGCTTCGGACCAGAAATCATGCCCGTTGATATCGCCGTGTGCATACCAGAAAGACTTGTGGTGCGGATGATCATGAGCCTCACCTTCGCCGTCACCCATCGGCCAGTTGCGCGTCATGGGCAAACTGTCAGGTCCAATAACCGGATGAAAGTAAGGGCGGGTCACACCTTCAAAATGGTAATTGGAAAAGAACTCACCGTTTACTTCAATGCGTAGCTTGCCATCTTGAGGGGATATCAAGACACCTTTAAACGCAGTTTCACCGACAACGGCATTCACACTCAAAAGCATGACTGCAGCCACAAAGCCACATGCCATCCGGACCATCGAATATGGGGAGGAATTCATGAAGCCGATGATGGGAAAGTCTCTGAATTTTGCAACAAAAACCCACGTCAAACTTTTCTGAGGACTTCACCCTCAAGCATGATTTTCCTATCACCGGATTTGGAAATGAGACGTTGCTGAAGCCGGATACAGGCGAATAAAGGAAGCAAATATTGTCAGGTCCAAACCAAAAAAAGCAGATACAGATTCACTGAATTCATATTAAGATAAGTCCAACCATGAAAAGAAAGATGATGAAACGGATCCAGACCAAACTCTATTTACTGGTGGCTGTCGCAGTCGCCGCTCAGTGCTCGGTGAATGTTTTTGCTGGGGAAAAAGACCAAGTCGATCCACGAAGAGTCATTCCACTGTTCAAAAGGCACTGTGCCATATGTCATGGTAATGATGGAAAAGGTGAAACCACAGGTGGAGAAAAAGCCGGCGTCAAGAACTACACGGATCCAAAAGTAGCCGAAAAGCTGAAGGATATCAAAAAAGTTTCCGTAAGCGTCGCAAAGGGAATGAAAGACAAGGAGGGCAAAATGCTCATGGCTCCCTTCGAGCGAAAACTTAAACCCGCCGAAATTGTCGCTCTGATCAAATATCTGGAGAAATTTTCCAAACCCAAAAAAGATTCCTGATCAACAGAAAATCATTCATTTACCTAGCCAAATCCTTCGCGCCAAAAATGTGGCGCGGAGGATTTAATTTGTGGGTGCCACGTGGAAAATCAACCAATACCCTATTGACATGAGGGTCAAATCCACGATGACGTGGGAGATCCAGGCACCAATGAGAGAACGATGTCGAATCATCAACCACGACCAGATTCCTCCTCCTGCTCCAACCGAGATTCCAAAAACCCAACCCATTGCGCCGTCGAAAAACTGGGTGGTCACCACGATGTGATGGGACGCAAAAGCAAGAGCACCCACCACATGAGCCAGCACCCTGGATTTTAAAAATCGATGTAAATGCCCAAAAACAAACCAACGCCAGTAATATTCCTCCAGAAAGCTATGGAGCAGTGAAATAAAGAGCCCGAACAGGATGAAATGTGACACCACTCCCATCTGTTCCGCTTTAAGCCGAACCTCACCTGCCTGGTCTCGAACGGCTTCCCCGAAAGGAGAAATCAACACCGCCACAATAGCCCCGGAAATCACCAATCCCCACCCCGTGCCCTCCATCAGTATGCGTTGACGAAACACCAGAAGCCCCCTGAACCCCTTCAAGTCCTCTCGAAGGATCCACCAAACGGCGATCACCGGCCATACAATCGTATATACCTTGACACCAGCGTAAACCGGCTGCACCCAGTTGGAATCAGCAAACCAGACGAAATATAGGAGCGCTCCCAGGAACGGTATCACCAACGCAGGCAGCACGGCGATGAGCCAAGCAGAAGGATGTGTATGGTCAGGTGCTTTCACTGTTTTCGATTGTTACTCTTCATACAAAACCATATACGCTACGGCAACCGAGTTGTTACATATTTAAATGCACATCGGATTCTCCTTTGACCAAGGATACAAGCGCACACACTTAGCAAAAGTGCCCGCAGAGGGCATGGGGGTAAAAAAACACCGCCTCAACCAAACCATCAAACCATACGCTACTCTTTAGACCAAAAAGTGTTACAAGTCAAATCCGGCACACACCTCCAAAAAAGAGCTACTTTTTTCAAATTTCCTATTGACCCATAAAGGAATTGGCGTTTTACTAGACCTATAACTTTTAGGATTTCCGAGTCAGTGAGTCTCATTAGCTTACTTTCTCAAAAAGCTTTTTGATTGATGCGGGGAACCGTGGAGATCAAAATCCTGCATTGTCCTACTTATTAGTGTAAAATACTGGTTCTGGAAATTCCCCGGGCCCTTAGCCACCCTCTGGTGATAGGGCCCGGTTTTGATGTACCCATACAACTTTTTAGATTCCCCTCTTAAAAGCAATCATTTCCCCTTGCGGGATAAACCGGCATTCACCACAATTTCGCCATGATTTTGCCAATTGTTAAATATGGCCATCCCGCTTTGCGTCAGAAGGGCGAAGCCGTGGAAACGTTCGACGAGACCCTGGAAGAGTTTGTCCACAACATGCTGGACACCATGTACGACGCGGATGGAGTCGGCCTGGCAGCCCAACAAGTAGGCAAAGCAACTCAGGTGACGGTCATTGATGTTTCCCAAGTCGAAGACCGGCCATCAACGATGGCGGTCGATGGAAAAGAGGTTTCCATACCCGACTTCATGCCCCTCGTCCTGGTCAACCCGGTCGTAAAACCTCTCAACGATCGAGTAAAAGGCCCCGAAGGTTGCCTCAGCTTTCCGGAAATTTATGCAGATATCGAACGCCCCGAGTCAGTCGAAGTCAGCGCCCAGGACCATAAAGGCAACTCATTCAGCTTCACATGCGGAGGCCTGCTGTCAAAAGCGGTTCAACATGAAGTCGACCACTTGAAGGGAATCCTTTTTATCGATCGAATGGAAAGAAAGGACAAAGATAAATTGAGAAATGTCCTGGAAGCCATGCGGGAAACAACCCAGAAAGAATTGTCACAGTAAAACACGCCCCGCCCCGCCAACTTCTCAAACATACTGTTTACGCAAGTGAGAAGGCAGAATGTTCAACTCATTTCGGTATTTGGCCACGGTTCGTCGGGCTATTTTGATGTCCTTCACCAAAAGATTCTTCACAATTTGATCATCTGAAAGAGGTTTGGAAGGATCCTCGGATCGAACCATCTCCTGAATGATGTCCTTCACACTGGCATTGGAAACATTTTCCCCGGAAGCGGTTTGAATACCAGAAGTGAAGAAGAACTTCATTTCAAAAATCCCCTGGGGACACTGAAGGTATTTACCGGACACAGCACGGCTGACCGTCGTTTCATGCACCCCCACCTGCTCGGCCACCTGCATCATCGTCATGGGTTTCAAATGCGAAATGCCCTGATCGAAAAACTCCTTTTGCCTGCGAACAATTTCCTTGGCGATGTTGGTAATCGTCTGCTGACGCTGATCGATACTTTTCATCAGGAATTTTCCAGTGCGGATTTTTTCCCTGATATATTCCTTCAAATCGGCCGCGCTGGCAGATTCGGCAAGAAGATCTTTGTAGGTATTACTGATTCGAATGCGAGGAATATGATCATTGTTGGTTGAAATGACATACTCACCTTCTTCATTGCGGGTCACAAAAACCTCGGGAGCCACGTAGGTTTCACCGTCATTCCGGTAAGCATTGCCCGGCCTGGGATCGAGCCCACTGATTCGTTCAGCTGCCTGCACCACCTGCTCCAGAGAAGCTCCCAACTCACGTGCAATCTCAGGGAATTTACGTTTACCAAGTAGTTTGAAACATTTATCCAGCACCCGGTATTCCAAACTTTGCTCCCGCTCATTGCGTGCCAACTGAAGCATCAAACATTCACGCAAATCTCTGGCCGCCACTCCAGGTGGGTCAAAACTCTGAATCAAATCAAGAATGCTCTGAATAGTCTCGCGAGGTGTGTTGGTAGAGAATACAAGCTCATCCACAGATGCCTTCAAATAGCCGGTTTCATCAATGTTCCCAATGATCAAATCAGCAATCTGCTGGAGGGAATCATCCAAATCCGACAACCTTACCTGATCCCGCAAAGTTTCCTGCAGGGAAGTCGTGGTCGTCAGACTGTCGAACATGTGCTGGCGACGCTCCTCATCATCTTTGGAATGCCTGGGAGCAGGCAAAGCTGTTTCCGAAAAATAATCACGCCATTCCTGATCCAACTGCGAAAGCTTCTCTATCTGGGATTCCCATTCTTCAGAGGAGGAGGAATCATCCCCGGATGAAAAATCGTCTGATCCGGAATCGTTATCGGATGTGGAGTCGCCGGAGCTGTCCTTATCCTTCATATCCTGCTCCAGAATCTCTTCCAGCACAGGGTTTTGCTCCAGCTCCTGGTTCACGAGAGCCTTTAACTCCAGCATGGGAGCTTGCAACAAAGCAAGCGACTGCTGGAGCTGAGGCGCCAGCATCTGCTGGAGCGCCATTCTTTGTGATAAATAAAGCCCCTGTGCCATAAGCGGATCACAATATGCACCCGCTTTCCAAACTTTTCAAGCCAAACAGGCATGAAGTTTGCTGCAAAGTGTCAAATCCCGTTTCAGGAAGCCTTCTTATTGGCAGCTTCTTCGGCTTCCCGTTTCAGCCGGGAAAAATTTCCCTCCTCACAACAATGCACAAACCCTTCTGTCACAGACTTCAACTGCTCCCATCGCTTGCGAATGTCCGCAGCTTCAGCATTGTTGATGTGATTGTCCGCAGCCGCACAGGCCACAACAGACAACAAATCAGCAAATTCCTGAATAATGGTGTTGGTGGCAGGAATCAAAAAATCGGGGTGCGCATGAATATGCTTGGGATTTCGAATAAAGAAACCTCCCGCCTTTTCACATATCCACTGGAGCAATCGTTCATCCTGGGTGCTCTGGATCAACGCCTCGATGCGATCCAATGGATTCGGCGTGCCACTACCCGTTTCGCCGGTAGCCTCACCCCATTTATAGATCATGGACAGCGACAAACCCATGTCATCAGCAATCTGTTTGGGACTGCCATCCTTGAACACATCTCGCAGGAGTTCATGTGACTGCATGAATCACATCATGAGCTTGCCAACCCTCTAAAGCAAGGAAAGATAAGATAAAGAGAAAAGATACTCAAGGTGTCGACAACTGTTCAACCCGATAGAAGCGGGGCGAATGCAGCCCGCCCGTCAAAGTGCCATCATCGCTGAACTCAAAGGACTCAGTGCCAGAAGAAACCGTCTCTGGAATCTCCACCCAAGGCCCGGTTAAAGCATCGGCATAGGAAACACGATAGGCCATCCCCAAAACACCGGTCCACCTGACTTTGACCTGGCCATTTTCCAGAGTCACCGAATCAATGGTAGCAGGAGTCGCGTTTCCACTGCCCTGCCCCCCTTGATTACCACCATTCGCGTCACTGTCCAATACAGCGATGCGATAAAACTGATGACTGGAAGGCAGCACGATACAATGACTTAACGGATCACTGGATGGTGCCAGAGATTCAAGCACTTCCCACTGATCTGACTGAATGCCCGACAGGCCTTGAACCTGATAGGATTTGCCATCCACAGGCTGCCAGGTAAGACAAACCTGATTGTCACTCACCGCCAACACGGGATCAATGTAAGCAGAAACCGTGGGTTCCGGTTGCGGATTCGGATCGGTGGAGCTCGCAAGTTCGGCGATCCTGAAACTTCGGTAAACGGTTGGAAGGCTCAAACAGTATTGAGACGAATTCTGATCCGCAGTGACACGTTCAATGTCCTTCCAATCTGAAGAGCCCAATACCTCAACCCCCTGCACAATGTAAAGGCTTCCTGACGTGGAGGCCCAATCCAGACAAAGCTGACCGGAACCGTCCAGCGTCAATGAGGGATCAGTGTATCCGACGACCTCTTCGTTATCCGGAGGAATCACACCATCTCCACCGACGCGAACGCGGAAGAATCGGTAGGCAGTCGGCAAATCCACACAATAGCTCGTCGTGTTACCAGTAGCCACAACTTGTTGGACTTCCTCCCAAGCGGCGTCTTGCAGTCCGGATTTTGCCTCAATGGTGAATACATCACCCGCTTGTGAAGGCCATTCGAGGCAGATCTGATTGTCCTGAAGACTCAGCACGGCATCGATGAAGACATCTTCATTGACCACAGGCGGAGGCTCAACCATATCGCCGGCCCGAACTCGCAGGAACTGATATTCACTCGGAAGATCAACGCAATACGAAGTGGCATCACCGCTTGCGTTCACCGTTTCAACAACGGACCAATCGGCGGCATCCAGCGAAGTAGATCCTTCGATCTGATAGGAGCGACCAGCTTCAGAGACCCAGTCCAGACAAACTTGATTCTCACCCAAGCGCAAGGTGACATCAACATACGGCCCCAGCACCGGAGGCTCTCCCAATTCACCGGCAACAATTCGGAAGTATTGGTAAGGTGTATCAAGTGCGACACAGTATGTCGTGGAATCGGCGGTAGCCAGGACAGTTGTCACATCATCCCAAGTTCCGGTGGCCAAAGTTTCCTTGCCCTGGACAATGTAATTCCGGTTCAACTCTGATGACCAGGTGAGACACAGTTGATTGTCCACCAAAGCCAGAACAGGATCGATGGTGGTCGGAGCAGGAGTCACCGGTCCGTCAATCGGCTCGACACGGAAATAACGGAAAGGTGTATTCACATCGAGGCAATACTCCATGGCCGCCATGCCGGCTATGACTTGATCCATCTCCGTCCAATCGACATCGGTCAAACTGGCTCTCCCCTGAATGCTGTATCGTTGGTCAATTTCTGCATCCCAAGTTAAACAAATTTCGTTTCCTTTCAGGGCAACCACAGGGTCGATATATGGAACAGGTGGCCCCGGAGGTTCTTGTTCGATACGAATCACAACGCGGAATATCTGGTGCTCGATCGGAAAATCAAAACACTGTTCACTAATCACGTCAGTTGCCACGATAGGCCCTGCCAGACCATCCCAAACCGGGTCAGCCTCCAGGACCTTGCCTTCCACCCAATAGGTTTGCCCCACTTCCGATTCCCAGGAAACGCAGATCTGATTCCCCTGGAACAGGATTTCAGAAGGCACCTCAATGATCGTCTCAGCAGCCTCCAGATTTTGATCCGCCATGATGCGATAATCCACATCGGTGGTGCCACGATTAATCACCGCCAAATACCAGCGACCTTCCTGTAAAATGGGCGCAGAAGTCTTGTCGAGAAAGATGATTTCATCCACCGTTCCGGCATTCACACTCGCAGCATCAAAATCATTCAAGGATGGAGCGGCTTCAAATTTGAGCAGCAAATCAATGTTACCGTTCAATCCGCCCTCTAGGTTGGAAAGCGTAAATGTGGTATCCACTGCCTTTTCATCGACATCAAAATAATAGATGGTCGGAACGGTCGGGGCACCCGGCAAATTTCCGCTGATGATATTGGTAAACCAAACCCCGTCCTCCAATGGTATCGGCGCAAAATCCACCACCTGACTGGCCCGGACCCGGTATGTCACCTCGTCCGAGATCTCGCGATTGATCACAGCAAGGAACCATTCACCGCCACTGACAGGTATGGTCGTGGTTGAATCCAAGGTAATTCTTTCGATTTCAGAACCATCATTCTCACTGGAAAGATCAAAATCCACCAAAGTAGGAATGGAGCCCTTCTTAAGAATCATATCCATGTTGGAATCATTCCCGCCAATGATGGGATCCACCACAAATTCGACTTCCTCCGCCGCGGGATCCACGACAAACCGGTAATAGTCGATTTCCTCGGAAAACCCATCCTGCTTGATGGCCACTGTATTGGTCATCCAAAGCTGGTTCGTCAAGGTCGTGACCCAAGGCGTGTCCACTTCCAAACTGGCTCGAATGGTGAAATTAAGATCCTCGGTCTGTTGATTGAGCACCGACATGAACCATCGACCGCTCACCGAAGGCAACACATCATTGGTATGAACAAGAATCTTGCCGCTACCCGGGCGATCGCCAAGAACCATGGACGAACGATCACTATCAATCTGTGTCGGTAGTTCTTCCTGTTTGAGGAGGAACTGGGCGTCTCCATCGGCATTCAGAATTTCAAATCGAGCGGTGGCGGCATTCGTGCTGACCACGTCGAACAGGAAGTAATTCTCCACTTCGGCGTCATCTGAAACAAAATTGTCCCCAACCGTAAACTCAACGGGCTCGCCGTCGGTCAACCGGATGATGTTATAAGGCAAGGTCGTCTCCGTCACCTTGATGGTGTAATCCACATCGGTCTGGTTCGGCTCGGCATTGTAAACACCAATATAATAAGTCCCAGGCAGAATATTGGCAGGAGGCCGATTGGTCACCAAAAGTTGATCAATCTGCAGACCCGGCAATTCCGAATGTTGGTCGAATACAGCCAGGGTCGGCAACGGTAACCCATACTTCTCAACCATGTTCACGTCCCCATTCAGAGGTTCCAGTTCGAAATCGAGCTGGGCCACATTGGATCCGGCACGGTATCGATAATACTGCATCTCCAAATCTTCCGTGAATGGAATCTGATTCGTAAAGGCAATCAAGTTCGTCAAAGTGATCACCTGAATGTCGTCCGCATCGAACTGCAGACACAATTCATATTCCTGCAAAGTGTCGGAATGATTATTGGCAACAGCCAAATAATAGCGTTGCCCCGGTTGCAACACAGGATCAGGCAACGTGCCCAATTCATTGGTCGCTGAATCGAAGAAGGTCATACCTTCCAGGGAAAGCAACATTCCTTCTCCGTCACCATCTCCGTTGTAGTTAATGGGCGGAGTCACATCGGGCGGCATCTCACCGGTGGGCACACCCGCATTGTCAAACCACATCTCGAGATCACCTCCGCCGGACAGCCAGTTTGTAGCCATGGTGGCGGCACGAGGAACATCCACGATGAAGTAATGCACTTCATCAGGCTCCAAGGTACTGGCAAAACATTGTCCGTTTCGCAGGGTCTCTGCAGGAACGTTGGTATTCGCAAGACTCAGCAATAATTGCCAGTCGTAAAGAATAGGCTGGGGAGACATGGCTCCTTCACGCGTATCACGCACCTCCAAATGCCAATCACCCACTGCAGACTCTCCCTTGAGGGCTTCAAGCGGTTCTTCCGGGAAGTAGTATTTGACCGCAGGCGCATAACTCAATGAAATGTCGTCAACAAACATCGAGGGACGTCCTCCAAGGAAAGTAAACTCCAGCAATGTTTCATCATTGACCGGACGAAAACGCAACGGTGTATTACGTTGCCATGCCAGCGATCCGTCAACAATCTGCGCTCTGCGTCCGTCAAGATATACGCCTCCAACAGGCGATCCACGTCCTGCAATGGAACGGGAAGCATAAAAGAGATCATATTTCTGTGTTGCTGGCGTTGGAATAGTCAGCGCAATGCGTGAACTGAAAATATCCAGATAACGATTACCTTCGTAAGAACCGTTACCACCCAAAACACGCGCACGACCGAACACCACATCCCATTCGTTTCCGTCAGCATCAGCGGTGATGGTTTCGCCCTCCAAATAGTTCCCCAGGTCAGCTTCTTCGAACCCACTGATGGATAGATCGAGGAAATTCGCATTGGTGGTAAATGGCCCTTGAGCGTATTTGATCAGGGTGTCTGCATCTTCCAGGTTGTCACTGAACCCGCCATAGACCAGTTCATTTCCGATGCCAGAACCAAGCCCCGTCTCGTTGTTCCGACCACGATGCTCCATCAAGAGAAGTCTTGTTCCGGTCGGACTAACCAGGTGCAGGCTCAAATCAGACAATCTTGGGTGGTCCAATCGGATGCCCACTTTGGCTTCGGAAATAGGTCTGTCATCCGGCACATAAACTTCGGAATCAGTCATTCCGAAATCAATGATCGGCACTTCCTTCTCACCCGCGAAAAACGGTTGTTCGGAATCAATCACCAGATTGCGTTCCACATCATACGTCAATCGGAAATCCACCGGACCGGGATTGGGATTGTAAATACCAATGAAATAACGTCCGGCATTCAACGGAGGTATATCCCGCGTGGTGATGGTAGTCGAAATGACCTGATCACCGGCCAATCCCAGCGTCCGCTTGTCGTAAAGTGTTTGTGTCGGTAGCTCCTCGTGACGCAGGTAGAGATCGAGCGGCAGATCAAACTCAGTCAAGTTGGCGGTTAACGCGCTTGCATCTGCCGGAACTTCCACAAAGAAATAAACAAAGGATTCACCTTGCACAGTACTCACCACACCACTGTCATCGAGCAACTGATTCGGTGTTGCCACCACATTAAAGGATGTCAATGTCCCTGTATGACCAAAACTGTTATCCACCATGGTCATCAGCCAGACACCCACTCCGTTTTCACCAATAAAATTGATCAGATTCCCTGGCCCGTCGGAAGGAATCGAATTCGGGTAAAATCCGAAATCATCATACACCTCATTCAGGAAGGTCGCGCTTCCTTGTGGACTGAAAAGCGTGTGATTATTCAATACGGCCGATATGCCGTTGTGGGTGATGCTGCCCAACAAGTCGCCAATGTTCTGATGGGAGATGATTTCTTCGACAACGACACTTTGCACGGCCAATCCATTGAGCGGATTACCAATCGCAATGCCCAACCCGGCCCCCGGACTCGCTGGCGTTCCATCGGGAATGATCCCCTGGTTCAACGGTATCCCCCTAAAGACCCGGTTACCGTTGGCATCCGTAAAGTCAAACGGCTCCTCTTGCGATAAACCGACAAAAGCGTATTGGCCACCCTGATGGTCCTCCGATTTGACCCCGACATAATACACCACATCATCACCCAGCGGTTGGTTCTCCAGAAGCACCACTTCAGTACCACCCTGGTTCAGCGATTTGTTTGACGCCGCAATGGCGCCTGGATTCAGGTCCAGCAATCCGGCATCCCTCGACACAAACAAATCGATGTCCGCCTCGGATGTCCTGGGGCGTGACAGGTTGGGTGGCAGAAAGGTAACAAACGCCACGTTCGGACCATTGGTAAACCCGACATCATTGGTCGATGGGAGTGAATTGGTGAACATGTAGAACTGCCACTGTCCCACCAGACCATTCGTCGTCCCCAACAATGGACTGTTCGCGCCAACCCGATCTTCGAGTCGTGGGATACCATTGGTAATGGAGATCACCGGAGGCAACGTTGATGCCAATGGGGTCTCGGCTTCTTCGATTTCAAATGGTGCTTCCAAATCAGAGTCATCCCCACTGCTGATCACCAGAGCAAAGTCCTGAACAACACCATCCGGATGATCGAACACGGTATTCACGTTCACACGACGACCGATCACCGAGACCACGTAATTCGTGGAAAGCGGACCATTGATGTAGACGTTTTCGACATTATTGACGATATCCGCCTGACTGACCAAGTTGGTGGCGGTCGAAGTGGTATTGGTCGTGGACAAACGGGTAAACCGGGTGGATTGTGCGAAATCGTTCCCGAAATAAACATCTCCCGAAACAGTATTGGAAACCACCAAATCAAGATCGTTGACCAATTTGATACCTGCAGCGGGATTCCCCGGAGGATCGGTCCATACCAATGTCACTCGCATCGGAAACGCGCGCGCTCCGTTGGTGGAAACATTCAAATCCCATGACCGCACATCACCGGTGGCCAAAGCCAGGTCCGGATCCTGGTCAAAGAATTGAACCGAAGATGACTTGTTGTCGGTTTCCTCCAAAAAACGGCTCGGCAAACTGTTGTTTAGATTGGGTAAACCCCAACCCTGATAATTGATCAGAGGATCAATCTGAAAATCGTAAACCGTCCCCGAAGACCGGGCGCCATTGATCAACAATGCCTTCAGCAATGCAGGACTTGGGCTGTAGCCATTCTCAGTGAGGTGCTGCTGCATCAGCCCCAGCATACCGGACACCACCGGTGCAGCCATACTTGTGCCGGATTCCATTCGGTAGTGAGGCTCCAATCCGTCATTCAGCTCTTTCAACCCGGCAAAGTAACCTTCTGGTTCCTCCTCAGTCATCAAGCGGGTTTCCAGATCAAACGCCACGGTTGTCTCGGATTCATTTCCGATACCAAAGTAATAAATGCTCCCGGGGGTCAACGTGAGAGGCTCTTCCGCATCAGGCGTCAGAGCGATTTCATTATATCCCGCAAAATCATTGGTCGTGGCAAAGCCCGCCTGTGAAACATAGAGCGGCAGGTCCGGCAACTCGATTGGGACATCTTCATTGGGCACAATCCTCAACTCAACCCGAACCCCGTCGTTGGGTATGAATAAAAGAGTGGGATAAATGTCCCCTGGATTAACCGAAATACCAACACGAGTGCTCAAATTGGTAGAGAATAGCTGACCGGGGCTTTCCCAATCTTTCGATCTTGTCGAAACAACAAAGGTCCCTGGAGCCACCACGTCGGGTTTGAATCGACCGCCTTCCCCTTCGATGCCGATGCCAACATTGCCCCGGGAAGAAAAGGACGCCACTTCGGTGGCCGAATCGGTATCCGGCAAAAATACTTTTTCCATCACCGGAATCTGGTTTGTTTCCACAATGCCGGTTTCATTGGTGACCACCTGATCCACATACCCCGAGATGACCTCGTTGGTGATATACCTCAAATGCTCAACCGCACCGACGGTGATCACATTTTTGGCCGTGGCAGGAGATTCAATACTTCCGGAAGATCCCCCGGTGCCATCACGCCCCCCGTTGCCGGCGTTCCCGGCCGCAAAGACATACACCATGGATTGATCGCCCTCCTCCAACGGAAGTGCGTCACGCACGGCAGCATCGTAACTCGCCGCAGCCAAACCGTATTCCTGTGAATCCGGGTAACGCCAACTGTTGTTGGAAATCATGGCATTCGTCATGCCTTGAGTGATGTAATTGAACGTCGCTGCTTCGGTCTGAAGGATTTCGTCCGACTCCAATGGTCCGCTGATCAAATCCACCCGCAAGGAAAACAACTCCGACTCGGGAGCCATTCCGTGAAAATTAGCGTTGGTGGCGGAGTTGATGATATTGGTCACCACCGGGGAATTCTCACCGGAACTGGCTATAATCCCGGCCACATGCGTGCCGTGACCATGAGGATCGGTAAAAGCGCTGAAGGCAATGGAAGCAACCATGGGCGCATCAGGATCGGGCGTCGGTCTGACGGGGATGGTGGACGGGTTATCCAGAGAAATAACACGCCCTACGAGGTCAGGGTGTGTGCCATCGATCCCAGTGTCGTTCACATTGATGATCACACCTTTTCCGGTCAATCCATGATGGTTGTCATTGGTGATGTTGGTGGCATCCGTATCCACACCTACCCGCACACGGGCCAGATCACTGGCAAAAGCACGCGGATACCATGGCTCCACCCACTGCACCAAATCCAATGCGGCGAGAGGCACCAGACTATCCGGTGTCGTCCCGACCACATACTGATCGCCGAAAGGAGAAGTCGATTTGTTGACCACCGGAATCTGCAGGTCTTCCAATACCTGAAGGGCGGCGTCGGATTCATCCGGGAAAACAGTCAAGCTGAGCAGTGTTCCTGTTTTCAACGCTTCCTGTTCCTTGGCCAAGGGTATGAGAGATTCGCTGATCTTGAAGTAAGGGGCATAAGGCACGACCGCCCGCACACCTTGCGTGTTTTCCAAGGACGCCACCACATCCGGATCCATTCGGACCAGCCAGGTGTTGTTGGGGATGTAAGATACCTTGGTAGCTTCCAGCTGTTCGAGTAATGCCGGAGGAACCACCTTGTCAAAGGTTGTATCCGTTTGAACCAAATAGCTTCGAGTCCGTGCAGGGGCTTGCAAATGTTCCGGAATATCCAATGGACGTCTCGAACTGGTATCAATCAAAGCATTGTTCAACAAAATCGCATGATCCAACCGGGCCAGTTCATTCAAGCGAACCGCTGTGTTACGGATACGATGTGGGTGTTGCGGATCTTCGGGCAGAGGTTCCCAATAGCCGTTTGTGACTTCGGGGTGAGCGGTATTGGCATGTCGGGTGGTCTGATTCAATTGAGTCAGCAACCTGGGACCCGCCCCGCCCAGACTGGGTATATGCACGGCTCCAGCTCCGGAATTCGAGGACAAATCCGTTCCCATCAGTCCCAGTTGCCGCTCACGCGCCAGGTTTCCCCAACGCAAATAGCCGGCTCCAAGAACCAACAATATCATTCCAAAAATGACCCAAGTTTTGGCGCTCAATCGCATATCAATTCAAAATCCAATAATTCCTGTCTCCGCAGCGGGCTCGTCTGTTGCTCGTTCTCCCCTCAATCCATCAATCAAACGGCAACACGGTTTCGCTTTCCACAGTAGCCTGCAGGTTGGTGATGGCTCCGTCAAAACGCACAACGCGCCGGAACAAATACTCACCCGTCACCTGATAATTGGTGCTGATGTTAAACAATCGCGGCGGATTCGGATCCGTGCGCATCGATTCGTTTGCAGGACGCAACGACTGCCCGTAAGCATAAATGGTCACCCGAGGCTCATCGGCCTTGATCAACGAAAGGATCTGCTGTGGAATACGTTCATAAGCAAAATCATCAATCCCACTCTGATACTGCACTTCATCTGTCCAATCCAGATAAGGCGACTGCAAGGTCAAGGCCGGCGCGGAAAGCACCTGTCCCAGATACTGGAATCTGCCATTCGGGAAGAACTGCCGCACTCCATTGATACCGGTGGGACCATTGACCATCTGCGTCATCGGTGAAGGCAAATTCTGGTTCTCGGGCAATCCGTTCAAGCCTGCCGGTTCGATGGTTCTGGTTCGGTACTGCGGAGGCTGCACGCCATCCAGATCTCGATTCATCACCGCGATGCTGGACATGTTGGTCTGAACGATCACTCCGGAGAGCACCGCCGACCAGGCGGATAATCCTGTTTGGTTCACAGACAACAGCCCGCGCGCCGCATTGTCATCGAGTGCGGTGGTAAATTGTTCCAGGATTTTCCAGTCGTTGGTTGGATGCGTCCCTAGGCTTCCCGACCAACGCTGCCAATTCTGCTGAGCCAATGCCATGGTGTTCAGTCGGGATCCATCTTGTTGCGGACTGATCGCATTGGCCTGTAAACCGTTGTTCAAATCACCATGCAAGGTCTGGAAAGGATAGCCCTCGGCCACTGGCGAACTGAGTTGAGGCATGTCCGTCACATGCAACAAGCGTCCTGCACCATCAGAACCCACAGCAGATTTCAAGTAAACGGTCTGCCATGGCGTGCCTCGATGAACGCGCCCAAGCCACCCGATGTTGGGGTAACGGTTAGTTGGAAATTGCCAATCGTCCGAACTGCGGATCATCGGATCTTTCAATGAAACATCGTACTCCGAAATATCCGATCCCGGCCCACTTGGCCACGGACGATACCTCGCGTTGACCAATCCAATGTTATGAATGCGGTTATTCAACGGGCGATCCGGTGGATCGACGAGTTCGCGCCGGGTCGAACGGCCTTCAAGATCGGTCAGGTCCGCCTTGGTGTAGTGCACCAGCGGATCGTTTGCCTGCCAGGTGTTGTAGATAATCTTCTTGAGCGATGGCGTGAATGGCACTTGTCGAACGAAACTCTTGCGCGGATCATTCAAACGCTGATAACCAATTGCCAATTGCTGTGCAGTCAGGTATTTGGGCGGGAATCCAATGAACGTTCGGAACAAATCAATGGATTCCTCACGATCACGCCCCGTCCCGCGTGCTCTGAAACTGCTCCAGAGCCTCTGTGAAACGGGAATTTCATCCAGTGATGTAAAGATCTGATTAATGACCCCTTCTGTCGGCGCAGTGATCATTGTGGAATTGCCCAACCTGTTCGTCACCCAGAACATTCTGGAATCGCCTGTCGAAGAGGAGGCCACGGGACCAGCCGTCCCTGCTCCATACGCCCCAAGCAACTCCTGAGTCACATCCATCCGGGTGGTCAGGTTATCCAGATTAACAAAATCAATAATGCGCTGAGTATCCTCATCCAGCATGAAGCATTGCACACGATTGGTCATCGCCAAGCCGATCTGGGGACTCGGGAATATTCCACGATCAGGGAAAAGTGTCTGAGGTAAGAAAGAAGCTTCCACCAATCGTCCACTCATGTGATCATATATACTGTTGGTCAGCGTGATGAACGTCTGCTGCATGGGAACCACAAATTCCTGCCCCTGCCATTCGTTGGCGACCATCAATCGTTCATTCGAAGGGTTGAACCAGTTGGATCGAAGCAACATACCACCCCTATTAGTCACAACCAAGCTGGACTGAACTTGTGCCAGCATTCGGACGGACCTTGGATAGTTGGAACGGTAGGAGTTCCAGGTTTCCAATCCATACATGTTGGAAATACCCATCACGATCATCTGGTTTGTCTGCCATTGATTCATCGGGGCATTCGGAGCCGTTTTATTGATTTCCAACTTGCGTGTTATTTCAAGCGTGGTCAGCACGCCATATTCGTTGAAGTTGGGCAGCCCCTTCTTGGCAGCAATGACCCAGGGAATACCAATCACGTTATCGTCAGGATTCAAAGCATCGCGCTGCGCTTTGAATCTCAAATCACGGAAAGGTTTGATCAACTGAGCAGGTGCGTCATTGGTGACTTCGATGTAATCATAGATCGTCACCGTATCGTTATCATCCACGTTGAATCGAGGCCGAAAAACCAAAGGCAAGCGTTCCTGATTACCGCCCGCAAACGTGGCCAGAGGACGGTTGGTGGTGGTCACAGGCTCCGTCAGGTTGGCCGCCAATTGAAGGAGTTGATGCACATTGGCGGTGTATTCATTCACACCAGGCGCTTTCTCAGGCCAAATCTGAATATTGGTGAGCGAGAAATCACGGTCTACATAGGTGTCACCCAATAAGTGAAAATTCGTTCCGGGAGCGGTGTATTGTTGCCCTGCTTCGCTCAAATAAGTAAAGGCAGGTGGATTGGTAGCCATGTTGGCCATCAACAATCGATTGGCCGAAAGCATGAACAGATCACGTGCGCTCCAGTCGACGTAATTGGTCTGATGATTGCTATAATTGTCGTAGTTTAGATGAATCTTATTGGTGCGCACTTCTTCCAGACGCGGTACGTTGTCCTGAATGGCCAGACGATAGGATCTGGCGGTGGTATCAGGAATCGATTCGGTGCCCAACTGTGATATCAGGCGGTAATAGGTATATCGATCGTAGGTGGAAGTTTGAGCCAAACTCGGGATACGGCCAACACGATCAGCAACACTGTCATTGGATGCAGGCACTCCATCGGCATTTGGGATTTTCACCCCGTTGAAGAGTTCCTGGACATCATAAAAGGCTCTCCGATATTCGCTTCCCCACCAAACCTGGTTACCGGTGTCAGCAAGATCACTTGCCAGCCACGGTGTATCCAACAGAAACGGCCCGTTCGCAAACGAATCGATGTAATCCCGCTGCAATTGAATATTGCTTGGGTTCGCAATGACATTCAGTGGTGTCAGAGCGCGGTTCGCACGACGGTAGTTCAGCAAGGAAAAGGCATCCCGGAATGAATTCCCAATATTTTCGGCCGCGTTACCCGGACCGGCATATTGATATTGAGTCCAGATCCGGGGATTCAAATCACGGAGAAAGGCGCCCAGATTGATCTCCCAAGGTCCAATTCCCTGATTCCGAACGAAGAAGTCCTGTGTGTTGCTGGTCTGCTTGATTTGATTGTGAATGGTGTTCAGGTCCAAGGTGCGACCCTCGGGAACCACAATATAGGCAAAACGCCCGACAAAACGGTTGGTCGAAGAGTGCGGCTGATTCGGGTACTCAAGCATCCCGATCCATTGCGGATCGCCTACATACCTTGTCCAAACATTTTCAGCTGTATCAGAATCGATCAACTGACGGTTGTTCTCATCCAAAACCGGGAGCAAGCCGGATGGATCAAAGCGTCCATTACGATTGAAATCGAGATAATACCTAAAGTCGATATTGCGCTCAAACTGTCCCGACTGCGGATTATACTCGGTCTCCTCGATATAGACAGGCGGACGCGGATCGTAATACTGGTTGCCTATGTTGACGGACTGATTGAAAGAATCCGGTATAGGATTTCCGTTCGGAAGGAAATAATTCGCATTGCCAGGATCGTAATTCGAATTGGAATTGTCATATCCGTCCGGGTTGAAAAAATTGGTTGAAACGGAGAAATCAAAATCAAATCGATTCGAAGAACTCAGGATACGCCCCACGACTTCGGACTGGGCGCGCGCCATACCGGCTTCTGCTGATAATTTGGCGCTGATATGATCGGAGGTTACGGTGACGGTCGCGCGCTCACGACGGCTCACACCGAGGAAAACAATCGCCATCAGCGTCACCACCGACAGCATGATCAGGGTGATGACCAGAACGACACCTTGTTCTTTTGTTCTCAACTTCATTACGGCTCCAGACTGATAGGTTTGGCGGTGGAAATAGGAATCATGCGTCGAAACAAATGCACGGCGCCGGGTTTGTCCTGCAGGTATTGCCGGGCCACATCCAGATTCGGCATGGATTTGACACGGGCCAACACCTCGGGATCCAACACACCCAGTTCAAGTTCGATGTAGGCAGGGATCGCATCCCCGAAAAAGCGAAATCGGGTTTGGCCATCGAGGACATCTCCTCCACCGGTTTGTTCGCGTTCCAAAATAGTATTCGGATATGAGAAATTTACGGTCTCGTTCAACGCTGTGAAATTGGTATAGTAAAGCATCGGCCTGCCATCTGAATCGATGGGCTGAAGTTTGAAATGAATGACCCCTTCGATCAGTGGCGACACACTCAAGTTAAATACCTGATTGGTCGTTTCCAGCGGGTTGGCGTTCAGAACGGTATTGTAGTTATCCCAGAAATTTCCCAAGAGGAGATGGTTCAAGCGTCGCTGTGGCTGATATCGGTCCTGAATGCTCGTTGCGGTTGGATCCACATTGACCGAAGAGAATCGGAACAAAGTTCCAAAACCCAGACTCCGTGTATTGTTTGGAGCCACAAAATTCGTTGTGGGTGAAAAGAAATAACCTTTGGCAACCCAATTCAAATTAGAACGCGTCAGAAAAAAAGCATTTTGAAGCATGTTCGTCCTCAACGATCCATCCACTAACTGCTGCACAACCGGCTCATATTGATAGGCCCGTTCCAAAGTTCCCTGCATATGTGGCAACTGTGCGGTGGTGGTGGTCAGTTCACTCAGCAACGGTAAACCGGGAGCTTCCGCCGACTGAATATCTTCCACCAACACCTCAATCGCCACTCGGCCTGAACCCAAAATATCCACCTGCTTGGCAGTGGCACGAAGCGCCTTCTGGGTTTGGTTGAACATGGAGAAAAGGCCAAAGACGATGACCGTCATGATGGACACCGCCAGCAAGACCTCAATCAATGAAAACCCCATGTGCGAACGCAAACCCACCTTGGCTTGCCGGGCACGACTTGGAGTCCCGCGATCTAGACTGTCGTTGGGTTGATTCATCTTCATAATGCGGGCGAGGTGTATTCCTTGTCGTTGAAATAATACAGCGGAACATCGTTGCGGGGATCCCTGACCGAGAGGAAAGGTACACCGTTGGTCCGCAACAAGCTGCCGCTTACCAGTGAACGAAAGACCATTTCATTCTTTCCTACGCGGTATTGGATATTGGGCATCCCCCCACTTCCGGCGGTCTGAACTTTGGTCACCGGCCAACGGAACTTCAACTGCACATCAAATAAGTTGCTGGCGATATTGGCGGAAAGCGACACACGGTTGGTTGAGGTCAGTGTTGTCGAACTCGCTGCAAAAGGGCCTGTTGGTGAAGCCTGGTAAGGAACGATCCTGGAACTCAGCAGATAGGAAAAAGAATTCTCCTGAAAATCAGGATCCGCAAACCGCTCCCCGGCTGAACCACTCATGGCTCGCACCATGGCAGCCACCTCATTGGTCGAGTAGATGAAAGCACCGTTTTGGTCCACATCGACCAATTCCAAATGCGGGGTACTAAGCATGCCTATAATGAAATGCCCATTTACCAGCGGATTTGCTCTTCTGAACCGATTGTAACCTTCGGATATACCCACCGATCTGACATTGCCCAGCTGATTGCTGATCACAATGGAATCCACAAAATTGGTGAGACTATCCAATTCTAGAGCCCCACCCCGAATGGCTTCCATGAGGTAAGTGCCATCCTGATTGATGATGGTCTCCTCACGGTTCAGGCGCTGCGCTTCAAAGCCCGTGGGCATGATCCCGATAATCGCCACCATGGCAAAAGCAACAATCGCAATGGACAAGGCGACCTCAACCATGGTGAAACCACCGGAATACGCAAACCGGCGCGAAGCAGGTGCTGCTCTGCGATGATCGATCGAAAAATGTCTGGTTTGAATATGCATTAATCCAACTCCGGTACGACGGCTTTCGCACGTCCGGTCAACCAATTGATATATACGTAATGATTGTCCCCACCTGATTTATCGACAATGTCGACGGGGCCAACCTGCGGGTTTCCGTTGGCGTCGCGTTGCACGAAGATACTTCCTTCACGAAACGTCAGCACTTCGTCGCGACCTGAAATCAGCTGCCCCTGCGCATTAAACCCAAGGACAGGCAAAGGCATTTCCCTGCCTGTGGTGAAAAATTCGACCAATCGCGTGGGAAAGGATCGGAAAACGGGATCCCCCACGTTGAGGAACTGGGGATCCGGATTGAACTTATTGGTTTGGAAAAAGACTCCATCCGGCAAGAAAGTCCAATCAGTCAAAAACTTCGGATTTGTCTCACCCGGTTGATCCCCGGCGCTACGAATGGTGTAAAGCGCATAAGCCGTATATTGCCCGGGAATCAACTCAACCAAGCGTTCCAACTCTGTATCCGGTAATCCCTGCAGCAAGCCCATATCTGATACGACCGGTGTCAGGAACACCATGTAAACCGGACTCCGGTTGTTGATTGCCATCGTCCGGGCCAGATTGAGATCGTCCACCAACTGCCGGTTTGTTGTGGAGAGGGCATTGGATTTGTTAAGCCCTTTGAGCGACGGCAAAGTCACCGCCGATAGCAAGCCAATGATGGCAATGACTACCAACAGTTCGATCAGGGAAAAACCGCGATCAGAACGATTGCTGCGCTTCGAAAGCATATCCCCCGCCCCTCGTTGGGACGCGCCAGGATCAGCATGGATGGTAGCCGAGTGTTTCATGACCTTATTGCCAGCTCAGAATATTGTCTTTGTTGACGCCCTGATTTGCCTGGGTGGTTTTGCTCACCGACATATCGGGCCCCACCGACCACACCATGACGTCTGCTCCCAGTTCAAATGGATTGCCGGGCTGGTTGTTCACCGGGAACAAACCGTTGTGTCCCGCCAAGGTATCACCTTTACCGGAAACAGCAGGCAGGCTGTAAAATCCATCACGACATTTTCCGTCGTAATTCAAATCCAAGGTGACAATGTAAGGGCTTCCCCAGGGATCGCGATACACACCGAAAGGATCTATACCCTGAGTCGTTCCATTTGCTGATGTCTTGGTAGAATCCAGAAAATCGATTTTCTGAGGGTTCTGTGAATGATTCTGGTTCTGCGTCACCTGCCCGTTAGGGTAGTTGGGCCAATCCTTCAGGATAGCAATGATCTCCGCATTGCTGATTTGATAATTGAGATTCGGGTTACCAATCCCCATGTCAAAATTTTGCTTTTGAGGTTTGGAAACCAGCGGTGTAGGTCCGTTGGGACCAAAGTGTGTCGTGCCGTAGGTAAAATCAGGATTGGCAGCGGTCAATTTTTCCCGAACCGCCTTCGAGGCAGGCAAACGACTGTAAGTGGCATTATACTGCTGAATGGCGCCTTCAATGGCCTTGATGTCATTGCGAGCCACAGCAATTTTCGCCTTTTCCTTGGCCTTGGACAGGGCAGGAAGAAGCATGCCGGCCAGAATGCCGATAATGGCGATAACCACCAGGAGTTCAATCAGGGTAAACCCGGAGGGCTGACTGGATGTCCGATGTTGTTGAATCTTCATGAGTTTAAATGCTTTTGTTAATCTTAATCAAATGAAAGGCAGAAAAATGGATTGCGAATATCAGTTCTATTGAGGAGGCAATGCCTCGTATACCTTCGGCGTCCCGCTCCAGTTGTTCACCCGATAAACTTTGGTTCCAATCACAATATCCGCCCACAAATCATAACTTTGCTGATTAAACCGGTTCAGACCGGATGAACGGTAGTGCCATGGATTAACGCGAGCCACCTTGGGATCGGCACTCTTGATCGGCCGTAGGTTTTCCATGGCGATATTCTGTCCCAACACATTTTGATACGATCCCTGCATGGGCTTGATTGGCCACGGTATGGGAGCAGTCAAAACCCGGACTTCGGGGTTCAAGGAAATCGTACCTGACTGCGACCCTTTGACATCGAGATAACCTTTGACCTCACTCTCCTGCCGGGCAACATTCTGAAATCCATTCACCCCAAAAAAGTTTCTGAGTGTCTGGCGATTAATAAGCTCGGAACCAGATAGTGAGCGATAACTGCCCTGATTATTGTAAACTGAACCGGTCAATTCGTAGTAAAGCTGATTGGTCGCCGTGTTAACGGTCCCGTCACGAAATTGCGCATCCGGAGGAAAAGAACCCAAGTCGGCCTGATAACTGTCAATGGCGGTGGAAATATTATGAAGCAGAGCCTTCGTTTGGCTAAGCCGGGCTTTGGAAGTGGCCACGCCGGATAATCCGACAATGAGGGAAGCCAGGATGCCGATGATGGCGATCACAACCAACAATTCGATCAGAGTAAACCCCTCGGGTTTTCGAAAACCCAAACTACTTCCATGGCTGGTCGTCTGTTTCATTCTATGTTTACTCCATGTCAGGAAAAGGTGCCGGACTTCAGGGATTTATCCATCTCCTGTTCCACACGTTCCCCCAACCATTGTTTAATCATGCTTTGATAATTCAAATACCTGGACCGGGCAAGCCGCTTGATCCGTGACAGCATTTTCGGGTCCATCCTGAGCGTAATCGTGACGGATTCCGAAGATTCACTTCCGGAAGCCACCGAATTCTGCATCAAACGCATTTCGATGGTGTTCTCACCCCAAAACGCCGACTCCGCCTGCTCGCTGTCAAACAGAGGAACATCCTCCCAATCGCTAATGGCATTCATCGAGCACTCTTTCCAATTTGTTTCTTCAGCTCAACCAATCGATTGATTCAGTTTTCGCTGATAGAAATAAGCCTCATCTTCGGTAAACGGACGGGAAACAATGACCCGCACCTGTTTGCCGTTGGTTCGATACACGCTGAAAATCCCCAACCCCGTTGCAGACCGCCCCATATTAAAATACCTGGCCTGCGCCGAGAACCTTGAAGCATCCGGTAAAAGCTTGATAGCAAACGGATCCTCGAAGGATTCTTCAATATCACGGGGCGTCAAAGAACTTTCATCCGTGACTGCCGAGGTGTTGTCCCAATCAAACTCCATTCAGACTCACTCGTATATCGAACGCAAATACATCGTCAATACATTGTATTTACATCCTGTAAGGGTTTCTGTCAATTTCTTTTTGCCCTGGTTGGACTCGATAAAAGGGCCGCCGTTCTGAAATTCGCCAGAAACGGCGGCCACGCAAAATCTGATCTTACAACTCTTTGTAACTTACTGACCACCCAACTGATCGATCAACATAATCAGCGGAAGGAAGAGCGCAATAACGATACTACCCACGATGACAGCCAGGAACACAATCATGATCGGTTCCAGCAAGGAGGTCATTGCCGCAACAGCATTATCCACCTCTTCATCGTAGTTATCCGCAATACGCATCAACATCTCAGGCAGCGCACCGGTTTGTTCACCAACGTCAATCATACTGATCACCATCGGCGGAAAGACTTTGGATTGCTCAAGAGGCTGAGTGATGGTTTCACCCTCTTTGACACTTTCATGCACAGAAGTCACCGCCTTGGCAACCACCATGTTACCGGAGGTTTCGCGCACAATGGTCAAGGCCTGCAAAATGGGCACACCACTACTGACCAGAGTACCCAGGGTACGGGTGAAGCGTGAAATGGCGACCTTACTGATCACCGGCCCCAAGACAGGGAGCTTCAACTTGGCCATATCAATCACATAACGTCCGAATTTGAGCTTTCCGAACATCTTAATGAAAAAGACAATCCCCACAATCACCCAAACAGCAGGACCGGGGGTAGGCCAGCCACCTGCCCATTCAGGGAAGACGATGGTGTTTTCGCGCATGGTATCACTGATACCAATAACAAAATTTGTAAACGCCGGGAGTGGTTTACCTTCCAACATGTCGGTAAAGATCTGCTGGAACTTGGGCACGACCACCACCATCAACAGCACCAGAATACCGGCCGCAACCGTCATCACAGCCGCCGGATAGAACATGGCCGCGATCACTTTGCCTTTGATCTTCTCGGCTTTTTCCATGAATTCGGAGAGACGATTGAGCACCACTTCGAGCACACCACCCATCTCACCGGCTTTCACCATGTTGATGTAGAGCTTATTGAATGTCTTGGGATGCTGGGCCAGGCCTTCCGAGAAAGTGCTACCACCTTCAATGGAGATAGCCAATTCATCGATAATCCCTTTCAAAGCCGCATTCCTCTCCTGTTTCTCAAGAACGCGCAACCCCCGCAGCAAAGGCAAACCCGCATCCACCAGAGTTGCCAACTGGCGGGTAAATGTGGTCAAAACCTTTGGTTTCACCTTCCCCTTGAGAAACTTGGGTATGGGGATGTTAATCTCGATCTGCCCGGGTTTCTTTGCGCCTTTTTTCCTGGACTTGGCGGGTTTGGCTTTGCCTCCCTTTTTGCCCTTGGCGGCACCCTTCTTATCCTCAGCCGCGGCTTCGGTAACTTTGGTCGGGAAGAAACCCATGTCTTTCAGACGGCTGATCGCCTCGTTCTGACTGGCAACATCGAGCGTGCCTTTGGTTTCCTTGCCACGGGCATCCATGGCGACATAATTGAATTTGGGCATAACAGGAACCTGTTTTAGGTGTATTTCAAAACTTCTTCAATGGAAGAATCTCCATTGAAAATACTTCTTAATCCGTCTTCGCGCAACGTGACCATCCCTTCCTCAACGGCTTTTTGACGTACCACCACGGTGGGGGCCCGGTCATTGATCAAATTACGAATCGCATCCGACACCATCAACAATTCGTAAATCCCCTTTCGTCCTTTGTAACCGGTCTCGTTGCAATCACCACAACCACTACCGTAATAGAACTCCTTGTCCCCGATGTCATGTGGCGAGAGATTCAAATTCGAAATCTGTTGATCGGTAGGCTCGAAGGGTGTCTTGCATGAGACACATACTTTTCGAACCAAGCGCTGAGCCAACACTCCCATCAGCGTGGAAGAAATCAGGAACGGCTCAACCCCCATATCCACCAAACGAGTCACCGCTCCGGGAGCATCGTTGGTATGCAGGGTACTGATCACCAAGTGACCTGTCAGCGATGCCTGAATGGCAATTTGGGATGTGTCCAGGTCACGCATTTCCCCAACCATGATCACATCGGGATCCTGACGCAGGAAGGCGCGGAGGGCTTTTCCAAAGGTCATACCAACCGAATCTTTCACCGGCACCTGCATGATGCCTTCGATGTCAAATTCGACCGGATCTTCCACCGTCAACAGCTTCAGTTCCGTTTTGTTGATGCGTCGCAGACAGGAATAAAGTGTCGTGGTCTTTCCGCAACCGGTCGGTCCGGTCACCACAAAAATACCATTGGGCTGGACGATCGCCTGTTTGACGTAGTCCATCACCGAGTCGGGAAATCCAAGATGCTCGAGTTCCAGATTCACAGCAGAACGGTCCAACACACGCAGCACGACCGACTCACCAAACTGCGTCGGCAAGGTGGAAAGACGAAGATCAACCTGCCGACCTCCGATATTACAGGAAATACGTCCATCCTGCGGCAAACGGCGTTCGGAGATGTCCAGATTGGCCATGATCTTCAAACGCGAAGCCACCGGCATGGCCAAATGCAAGGGAGGAGGCGCCATTTCGTAAAGTGCACCGTCCACACGATAACGAATCTTGAACTCGTCTTCAAAGGGCTCGAAATGGATGTCACTGGCTCGGTCCTGAACCGCTTGCAGGAGCACCAGGTTGACGAATTTGACGATTGGCATGTCCTCATCTTCGTCTGTCAGATCCAGCGCATTGGCATCGACCATTGCCTCGGCTTCAGCGGGGTCGATATCCGCCTCAGCATCCAGCTGTGTTAAAATATCCGCGATCCCACTCTCAATCTGAACCTTGCTGCCACCCGAAGCACCATAGGCTTCACTCAGGCATTTGTTCACTTCATCAGGATCCGCCACCATGATCTGAACGGGATAAGGGATCACATACCCCAACTCATCGATTTTGGCAGGATCCAAGGGATCGACAAAAGCCAATTGCAGCATGTCATCCTGCAAGCCCACCGGTACACACTGATAGGTCTGTGCTGTTTCGGCGGTAACGATCTCTTTCAGTTCATCGGTCACCATGCCGGGCTCAACAGGCATCACAGCCGTGCCCAGGTAGTCGGCCACAATCTGCAACAGGGTGTCCTTGTCCATGAAACCGTAATCCTGGATGATCCGCATCACCGGATTCCCACTACGGTTCAACTCCTCATTGATCTCCTCCAACTGCAGGTCATCCAACATTTGTTGGTCCCTCAGAAGGCCGAGCAATGGATTGGTAATCGCTTCAGACATGATGAACTATAAAGAAAATAACTTAAAACTACTGTTGAGCCTCCGCAGCGGCTCGTGCTTCCTGAATCTCCTGAAGCTTGGCCAACACGGTGGTCGGGTCCTGGGATTTGGTAATAACTTGCTCTTCGTCAATGATTCCCTGCTCGTATTTTTCAAGCAGATAACCATCCAAGGTGACCATCCCGTACTTGGCACCCGTTTGAATATCGGAATTGATTCGGAAGGTTTTGTTATCACGGATCAACGCACCAATGGACGGAGTATTGACCATGATCTCGAAAACCGCCACACGTCCCGGCTTGTCGCACCTTGGCAGCAGCAGTTGGGAAATAACCGACTGCAACACCGTTGACAACTGAATACGAATCATCTCCTGCTGATTGGTCGGAAAGGCATTCACCAAACGGTCAATGGTCTTGGCGGCACCAGTCGTGTGCAGGGTTCCAAACACCAAGTGACCCGTTTCAGCAGCGGTAATGGCCGCTTCAATCGTCTCCAAGTCACGCATCTCACCCACCAGAATCACGTCCGGATCCTGACGCAACGCGCGGCGAAGGGCTTCTGCGAAACTGGGGACATCGACATGCACCTCGCGCTGGGTGATCACCGAGCTTTTGTGGGTATGATAATATTCAATAGGATCTTCCACCGTGATCATGTGCACATCGTCGCGCTCGATGTTCATGATGTTCAGGAGAGACGCCAGCGTGGTACTTTTTCCAGAACCGGTTGGCCCGGTGACGAGCACCAAACCACGAGGTTTGTAAAGCAACTCTTTGACACTGGGCGGGATACCAATTTGCTCCATGGTAAGCAATGTGCTGGGAATCTGTCGCAACACCATGGCAAAATCGCCACGCTCCTTGAACACACTGACACGAAAACGAGCTGCATCACCGAAAGCAAAAGCAAAGTCGGCGCCACCATTCTCGCGCACCTGCTGAATGTGGTCTTCGGAGGAAATACTCCGCATCAACTCTTCGCAATCATCGGCCGACAAAGGTGGGCCTTCAACTTTATGCAAAGTGCCATGAACACGAATGGCGGGAGGAATCCCGTTACGAATATGCAAGTCCGATGATCCTTCGGAGACCATCAGCTGCAGCAGATCTGACATCGAGTAAGCCATATGTCGGTAAAACGATTATTATTTTTTTAAAAACAGTATTTGATCAGGGCTGGGAACTCAAAACGAACCTTGCGCGATTTCCAAGCATCTTTTCAAACAAATCCACAATTTGCGAGCATTTGCAGGGCCAAATTCCACCCATCAATCCACGGCAGTTGCTCGAACAACTTCTTCCACGGTGGTCAATCCGGCGATTACTTTTCGGGCACCATCTTCACGCAACGTGCGCATGCCCATCTCACGAGCGCGCTGGCGCAACACGGATGCCGGCACTTTTTCGTAAATCAGCTTTCTTGCATCATCTTCCACCACAAAAACTTCAAAGATACCAAAACGTCCACGATGC
>Ga0181585_10000634_pt1 | contig 29602 bp, 18 predicted proteins | sample 071ome_29_FD_132469 | JGI IMG/M metagenome (GOLD analysis project Ga0181585, IMG submission 132469) | Coastal salt marsh microbial communities from the Groves Creek Marsh, Skidaway Island, Georgia - 071407BT metaG (megahit assembly) | ecosystem: Environmental > Aquatic > Marine > Intertidal...
AATCACCGCTCGTCGTTCGTCGTCGTCGTCGTCGTCGTCGTCGTCGTTCTTCATGTTCACTCTCTGGTTACACACCGACGACTGAGGTTGGTTCAGTTCGTTCACACGACGCGACGTCGTCGTCATACCCCGTCGCGCGAGCGCGCGGTGAAAAAAGACATGACGACGACGACGATGAAGACGACGATGCGACCGCGATGCGCGCGACGAGCGACGACGACGATGACGACGACGACGACGACGACGACGGAGAAGAAGACGATGGTTCAGCGTCCAGCGTGGCGTAACGGTCGACCGAATACCATCGCGTTCGCGTCTGCGAACGATTCGTGGAACGCAGCGATCGGAGAGGAAAAGTGCAGGGTGACGAAGAGCGCGGATGAATCCGTGGTGTTGTTTGAGTTCGGTGTGGATCCGGTGCGGACGATGACGGAAGTTGAGGATGAGACGAAGAAGCGAGACGAAGAAGCGCGAGCCGACGATAGCGCGTTTGTCGAATCCGTCGTCAGTCTCACCGCAGAGCAAGCACAAGAAGAGGACGAGGAAAAAGTCGTCAAAGAAACCGCAGTACCGACCCAAACCAAGACGCCGCCGTTATCCAAGATGAAAAAAGCCGAACTCGTCGCTTTATGCGAAGAACTCGGCGTCGACTCCACCGGAACTGTTCCGGCGCTTCGCGGTCGACTCGGTCCCGTCCTTCGCGCTCGCGCCGAGTAAACACACGCTGCGACGTCGACATTGGTCCATGGTCTCGCGTTTTCAACAATCGCGAAAGCGTGGAAGAGCGAACGAACATTTGGTTCGAGTGAAGCGCTCGGACGCGCGTTGTAATACATACAACCTTCTGCCGCCAAAAAACCGACCCTCTCTCCATTTTAGGAGATATGACTCGTTAAATATCCAAAGTTTTTGAAAGCACGTTTTTGATCTGATACCCCGCTCGTCTTCACTCACCGCCGCGCGACGAACGCGGAAGAACGCGGAAGAACGCGCTACATAAAATGACGGGTGGTATCGCGTCTTCGTCCTCGTCGGCGCGGGCGATGCACGTCAAGACGAGTGAACGTCATCGACAGCAGCAGAAGATGTCGACGATCAGTCGTACGATTCAACAAGATCGAAGATTATTATCATCTGTGCGCGCACAGCGACGACGCGCCAACACGGCGACGATGAAGGATGACGACGGATACGCAGCATCGTCGTCGTCACCCTCCTCCTCCTCGTCGTCGTCGTCGTCTCAAACAGAACGACGACCGAACGGAGGACGCGCGCGATCCTTCGTCGGGGCGTCGTTCTACGACGATCCGTACGATTCGCGAGGCGGAGGGTCGAGAGGTTTGCCGAGCGCGAGACAACTGGCAACGAACGTGAGAAACTTGTCCGGGCCGATGTCTGGGGCGGCAAGACGGGCGAAGAGCGCAATGCGACCGACGAATGGTGGTGGGGTGGCGACGGCGAACGGCGGCGGTAACAGACGGAGAAACCGAGCGGATGAAGTTATTGAGAGACGGAGGAAGATTGAGCGGGATATGCGTTCGCAAATGGTGGACGCCGAGGTGAAAAACTTGGTCAAGGAGCGGGCGCGTAAGGCGCTCGAGTGTGAACGCGTGAATTTGCGCGATGGTAGCGTCTTGTTCAAGTTTAAAACGGATAAAGTCACGGCGACGATTTCGCCCGCAGAGGAAGAAAAACTCGCGCAAGAGGTTGAGAAGAGACTCTGGGGCGATACCAAGACGAACGACAACGTCATCGCGAGGTGGTTTATGACGGTTCGATTCCTCGCTTCGACTTTGAGCGTGGAAAACGCCCTCGTGTACGTGGCTACCACGCCTCTTCGCGTCGCGTTTTGGTCCGTCGCGTATGTCTTGCGCGCAATTTTCTGGATCATCACCGGTCGAGGCGGCGTTCGTGCCCCACGACGCGCTAAGAATCAGTTGAAACAAATCAACACCGTCGTCACCACCGGGCCAGATCGCGGGTTCAACCCTTTTGGGTCGGTCAATCCGCGAAGAAACTGGCGAGCCGACTAGTACCAAATTTCGCGCGTTGTAACGAAAAACACATTTGTTCTTTTCACTCGCTCACTCTTGCACTCTCCTTTACGCGCTCCTCACACCTCGGACCGTCGTGCTAAACCCGAGAAATCCGTCGCGCGATCGGCGTCCACGAATGCGTCGGCGCTGAGCGAGCCCCCGCGCCCCATCGCGCGCGCATCGTCGTCGTCGTCGACGTCGAGAGACAAATTCGTGTCTAAAAACGACGCAACGACATGTCCAACCGTCGAGATAAACCCGACGCGACGCGACGTTCGACGCGACGTAAACCGACGCTTCCGCGTCGAGGGGTTCCGAAAACCATCTCTGCGTCATCCGGTGGGACGATTGAGATTGTCAACGTGCGCGTGCGCGTGGGGGAGGAGGACGAAAGGCTCGACTGGGTGCGTCGAGCGCGAAGCGAAGCGAAAACAGACGACGACAAAGACGCGGACGATAATGGTGAGACGTCGTACGGCGTCGATGGGCTCGGGATTGTTCCTGGATTGTCGAGTCAACGAGGGAGTGGAGAACGCGATGGCGGCGACGGAGCAGAGGTACTGCACATGACGGAGACGACGGCGGATTCGGTGCAAGCGTTGCTCGCGCGACGCAGAGATATCGACGGTGTCGACGAACGCATGCCGACAGAGGAGAAGAGCGAGGTTGATTTGGCGAGGGAGAGACTCATGCGAGCGAATTTATCGGCGCCGATCGTTGAGGGTGAAGCTGTGGGATTGAGTCGAGCGGTTCCAGCGAGACGGATGACGGCGGCGGCGGCGACGGCGGCGGTGCTCGATGAAATCAGCGCGCAGGAACGACACAGTAATCGAGTGGCTTCGAAAGCGGCGCAGGCTTTAAGCGTTCGCGAGGAAGCAGAACGGACGTCACGGGCGAAACGGTTGCGAGAGGACCGTCTACGACGTCGCGTTTTGGAGAAGGGATTCGATGAGGAGTGGACCGAGCGAGCGATTGCGGCCAATCCAGAAATCGGAGAGACGAATAAAGAGGCGCTCGAAAGACTCGGTTCCGTTTTAGATTGGCTGTGTCTTCGCGTCCCGAAGGATGACATGCCGGATACTTTTGTGCGGTTGAGTGAGGCGTCGAAGAAGCAGGAGGAATCTAAAACGTCGCTCGTGGTAAAAGGTGCGAATGCGGTGAACGCAGCTTTGGTGAGCGACGCACCGGCTGAAGATCCGTACGTCTTGTTGCTTCAACGCGCCATGCTGGGACGATTGATGGCGATGGGATTTTCTAAAGCTGAGGCGCGCGAAACGCTCGAGTCTTCGGGATGGGTCGAAGAGGACGCCACGTTTGCGTTGCTGAAATCACTTCAACCAGAGGGAGTATCGCGACCGGAGAACGCCGAGGCGAGCGAGGCCGAGGCAGAACGCGGAGAAGAATCGATGGCTCTTGAGGCAATCTTGGACGAGAACTTTAAGATTGAGAGCGACGGAAAGATGTGGAGAGTTCGAGTGGAACTGGAAGAAGACGCGAACGGTGTTCAGTGGGAACCGTGCGAACTCGAAGTGCATTTTCCTCCGTCAAACGTGTATCCAGCTGAGGCGGCGCTCTTTGTCATTCGTCATGAAAAGCTTCCGGCGCAGGTTCGTCGATCCGTCATGGCGGCTGTGGCGTCGCAAGCGCAAGCGTACATCGGTGAACCAAGCGTGTACGCCATGGTGGTGTGGCTGCAAGAAAATATGCCAACCATTCTTGCCGAGCGAGGAATCGCCGATGATGAAGAACAGCCGGTGCAACCGAACGAAGAAGAGGAGGAAGAATTCGTCTTGACGGGGCGCGGCGCGCACATCAGACGAACTTACGAACGACTAGAGGCGGCACAGGCCGAGAAACACGCGCAAGAGGTTGAGAGACAAGAGCGCATAGAATATTTTAGAAGAATGATGGTGGAAGAGCACTCGCGCGCAGAGAGCGAGGAATTAATAAAAGAGCGGTCGAGAACGACGTCCGAATGCGACGTCTCTGACGCGCCGATTGACGCGGGAGATTCATCACTTGAGGCGAAGCTATCTCGATGGGAGCGAGAGCATGAAAAACGTCTCGAAGCGATAAAGGCGAGGGCTGCGAAACCCAAAAAGAAGGTGGTGCCAAATGTCGGCAAGGCGAAGAATCTGACGTCGGCATCAGACGCAAAACCGTCGAAAGGCAAGGGTGGTTGGCTCGCCAATCAAGTTAAAAAGGCCGGGTTGGATCAACAACCTATGATTGATGCCACAGATCATGAGGACGTGTTAGCCACTGCAAGTGCGAATGTCTTAGCGGGCATGTCGAACATTCGACCTGAAAAGCACACCGCGGAGCAGCGAGCTAGAATAAGCAAAAATTTGCTCGACGCCGAATTGGCTAAGGCGCAATCGTCAGAGTGGAGGAAAATGCAAGAAAATCGCGCCAAGTTGCCAGCGCATGATCTGAAGGACACGGTTCTACAAGCGATCGAGAACTCAAGCGCAGCCGTCGTGAGCGGCGCCACCGGCTGCGGTAAAACGACGCAGGTGCCGCAATTCATATTCGAAGAGGCTATAAAAGCCGGAAAAGGAGGAGAGACTAGCGTAATCATCACCCAACCGCGGCGGTTGTCCGCCATAGCTGTCGCAGAGCGCGTGGCGAACGAACGATGCGAACGAATAGGTGATACCGTCGGTTACAGTATTCGCTTGGAAAGCAGGCAGAGCGAAAAGACTCGAATGTTGTTTTGCACGACGGGCATCTTGCTTCGCCGATTACAAACTGATCCAAATCTCACGGGCGTCTCCCACGTGGTCGTGGACGAGGTCCACGAGAGAGATCTTTTGAGTGACTTTTTGCTCGTCATCCTGCGATCTTTGGCTGCGCGCAGGAAGGATTTCCATCTCGTCGCAATGTCGGCGACGGTGAACGCAGATTTGTTCAAGAATTATTTTGAGTCGCATCTTCAAACGGAATGTCCCGTCGTCGAGATTCCCGGTCGAACGTTCCCCGTGAGTGAATACAGACTCGAGGACGCGATCGAGGCTACTGGATACGTGTGTGAACCCGACGGTGAGTTTGCTCTCGGTGTAGAGCAAAGCCGGTCTGGGAGAGTCTTTAAAATGGGAGGGGGAGGAGGGGCGAGAGGCGCGGCGCTTCGAGAAGCGGTTGAGGAGTCGTTCGAGCACTCAGCGATGAGCGAAGTTCTTCAAGAGACGAGAGATATGTATCCAGAGTATAGTGAGACGACGTGGAAAAGCCTTCAGACGATTGATGAGGAGAAGATTAATTACGAGCTGATGGAGCTCTTAGTCGCGCTCATCGCAGATGAGTACGAAGACGGCGCCATTTTGATCTTCTTACCAGGTATGGCTGAGATTCGCACTCTGCACGACCGTCTCAGGGCAAACCTGAAGGATGCCGAATCCAGATTCCTTCTCATACCGTTGCACTCAACCTTGAGCTCTGAGGAACAAAAGCTCACGTTCAACCGACCTCCGCCAGGAGTGCGCAAAGTTGTCATGGCAACAAACATTGCGGAGACGTCCATCACCATTGATGACGTCGTTTTCGTCATTGATAGCGGACGCGTTCGCGAGACCCAGTACGATCCGGTGACGCGCATGTCTGCATTAGTGACTGCGTGGTGTAGCAAGGCGAGCAGTCGACAGCGCAGGGGTCGCGCAGGGCGCGTGCGTGAAGGATATTGTTTCCACATGTACAGCTCAAAAACGGAGGCCACAGTGCTGGACGATTTTACCACGCCAGAAATCATGCGGACGCCACTCGACGCGCTATGCTTGCAGATTAAGATTCTCGGTCTCGGTGACATTCGTTCCTTCTTGTCGAAAGCCATCGAGCCGCCTCCCGAGGATGCGATTGCCGCGGCATTGAAGTCTTTACACGAATTGGACGCCGTAGACGCAAAGGATGAGCTCACTGCGCTCGGCCATCACCTCGCAGAGTTACCCGTCGATGCAAGACTGGGTAAGATGATGCTTTACGGTGCCATGTTCTCTTGTTTGGATCCGATTCTCACCATTGCCGCTGGAGTTGGTTTTAGATCTCCCTTTTTAGCGCCCATGGACAAACGAGACGAAGCTGACGCAGCGAAGAGGAAAATCGCCGCCGAATCGAGCGACCATCTCACACTGGTCAGAGCTTACGCTGGTTGGGTGCAAGCGCGATCGAAAGGTCGTGGGTTCGAGCGAGATTATCTGTCAAAGCTTTTCCTTTCCGGGCAAACTTTGAAGCAAATATCGGAGATGAGACAACAGTACACCGAGCTACTGGATCAAATTGGATTTTTGCGCTCGGGAGCGGGCGCGCTCGGTGATGTGAAGCCGCTTGTCGGCACGAAGATTTCTTCTTTGAAAACCAAGCACGGAAAGAGAAGTAAACTCGAGCTCGCACTCGCGGAAGCGAGCGTGAATGCTGGAAACGAGTCTCTCGTTCGCGCTGTCATCTGCGCCGGTTTGTATCCAAACGTCGCGACGGCGAGCGCTACGGCGCCCGTCGACGACAGTCGCGCCCGGTCCCGATACCCGACGAGCTCCGTTTCAGTGCGCACGAAACACGATACCGATGTGCACTTGCATCCAACGTCGGTGTGCTACGGTCTCTCAAAGTTGGATGCGCGTTTCCTGCTTTATCACGAAAAAGTGAGAACGACCAAGGTGTACATTCGAGACGCCACCGCGGTGGGCTCTTACCCGTTATTACTCTTTGGAGGTAAAATCAAAATCAATCACGAGCGATCCAGCGCCACGTGCGACGGTTGGATTCATTTCCGCGCCGCCCCTCGTGTCGCGGTGCTCTTCAAGCACTTGCGAGCCGAATTGGACGCGCTCCTCATGGAAAAAATAGCGAGTCCATCCATGGACATTTCGCATCGCCAAGACGTCGTGCGAGCCATCGTGGAAGTCCTGCACAGCGAATCTGCCGCCACCATCGAGCGTGGTACGCTTTTGGAAACGAACGCGAAACAATAGGAAACACTGGCGTCGTTATTCAGAGATTTCCAATCAGAACCAACCAACCAACCAACCAACCAACCAACCCTCACTTCGCCACCCGCACGAAGCGTCTGAGAATGCTCCGTCGCGCCGCCGCGGCGGCGATGTCCGCAAGTTCGCGACGCGTGGAATCGACCCGCTCGCTCGCTCTCGCGCGCGCACGCTCGACGGACGCGCCAAAGGACGGGAATGCCGAACAGAAACGCGCTCAAGCCGAGGCTGAAGCGGCGCGTAAAGTCCATGCCGGTTCCTCCCCGCTCTTCTACTGGACCGAAGTGGACGTTTCGAACGCGGACAGACACATTCCGCGTTGGCAAAACGCCCTCTTCGTCGGCGTCATCGCGGTAACCTTTGCGTGGTTTGGTAACAAAATGTACTCGAGCGAGTCGGAGCGCAGACGTCGCGCGGAAGACACGAGGAGCGAGATGGAAAGAAAAGCGCGCGCCGCCGTGCGTTCAGCTTCGAGTAACAACGAGGGTGGAATGCGGGACGTGCGTTTCGCGGACGAGGAGGATGCGTTCGAGGGGTTGACGCCGGCTGAAATAGAAGCGTTGGTGGAGAGCGAACGAAGCGCGAGCGCGAGCGACAATTTTTAAAGCGAGCAAAGGCGAGACCACGCTCGTTCATTCGTTCGATAGATTTATTAGTGTATTTCATAATGTAAATTTCCCGTAGACGTTCAACGCGCCCATCTTCGCCGAACGCGAACGCTGCATATCTTTTCCATTCCGTCCAGTCGCGACGGACAGTTGTGGATATCACGACGCTCCCCGCTCCCCACTGACCGACTCGTTTGGATCACCACCGCTTCCGATGTCCTCCCTCGCCGCTCGTCAGAACATCACCGCTCGCACCATCGTCGTCTCGCGTCGCGACGCGCAAGCGTCGAGAGCGCTGAGACGCGCCGCAACCGTCGTCGTCAGAGCGGGCGTGACTGATCCCGCGACAAAGGTCACCTTTCCGGATAGCGCGGATGGACTCACGTGCGTCGGCGCCGGTTGCCGCGTCAAACGCGTCGCCATCATCGATATCAAGGTATACGCGATGGCGTGCTACGTCGACGCGGACGGGGCGAGAGCGAACAAGTCGGTGGGACTCGCGGGAGGGGATTACGCGAGGATGTTGTCCATTCAACTCGCGCGAGACGTGGACGGACCGACGTTTTATGGGGCGTTGGATGAAGCGTTGAACCCGCGAATTAAGGAATTGGCGACGAATTTGGCGACGGCAGAAGATGAAGATGGTAACTTTATGGCTTCGGTGGCGGAAGCGGCGGAAAAAGAGGAGGAGAAGGCGTTGGATGAGTTGGATGATATGCGTCGCGTGTTCGGCGGTATGAACTTGAAGCAAGGGACAAAGATGACGATTTCGTGGACCCCGAAGGAGAGTGTCAAGGCGTCCATCGATGTGAGCGGGGCGGAGAAGTTGAATTTCGAATCTGATGTCTTGGCTAAGGCGCTGCTCGATACTTACTTTGGTTCCCAACCGGTGTCTCCCGCGGCTTTGCAAGCGTTCGAGAAAGGTTTCGCGGCGCTTTGATTTCTAGAATTTGAACCTACCGTACATGTATTGATCAATGCCTATCACTTTTGCGCTAACAATGCGGCGAGCATTTTACTCACATCCTTTGGGTTTGCTCTACCGCTTGTGCGTTTCATGACTTCGCCCACGAGCGCGCCCATGAGTTTCGTCTTGCCTCGGCGATACAGCGCCGCCTCCTCTGGTTTGTCCGCGACTACTAGCTCGCAAACGCGCTGAAGCTCTTTATCGTCGGAAATCTGCCCACCTCCGCATACAGCCTCGATGATTTCCGACAATGAGCGTTCATCGCCATTCATCAGCGATTCTAAGACTTGCTTTGCCATGCGACCGCTGAGATCGTTGTTGGCCACCTTGCCAAGAAGTTGACCGATGCGCATCGCCGAAGCGGCTCGAGGCAATGTGGAGAGCGGTTCTTTGAACGAAGCACCGCCATCCTTTCTCGCAGCTCCGATGATTTCGTTTGCGATAAAGTTGGCGACGTCTTTCGGCTGCGCGCCACCGCAATGCTCCATCGCGGTGTCGTAATACTTCAGCGAGGATGGGAATGCGAAAATGATGCTCGCCGTGGCAGGCGAAATGCCGTCTTTAACGAGTCTCTCAAAAGCTTCAGTCGGAAGCTCGGGCATGCGCTCCAAGATGGCTTCAATATCCGCCGCGGTCAATACGAGCGGGGGAAGATCTGGTTCTGGCGTGAAGCGATAATCGAGCAAGCTTTCTTTGCTTCTGAGCACGACAGTCTTCCCCGAGCTTGCGTCAAACGTCCGCGTCTCGCGTTCCACTTTTCCACCCTCGGACAAAATCTTCACGTGTCTGTCGGCTTCATACTTGACAGCCCGAACGATGCTTCGCGTACTGTTGAGGTTTTTCACCTCAACGCGTTCGCCAAAGACGCCAGCGGCAGCCTCCTCTGGCGTGCGCACGCTCACGTTCACGTCGCATCGCAAAGAACCCTCCTCCATGTTCGCATCACTCACGCGCAAATACCGCAACAATCTCTGCAACGTCTCAACCACCGCCGCCGCGTGTTCCCCACTCGTCATATCCGGCGCGCTCACAATCTCAACCAGCGCCTGACCGGCGCGATTGAGATCCACCAACGTTCCTCCTTCATCCTCGGTCGCCGTCGACGCCGAACTCTTGCCGGTATCCATCTCAATCTGCACCCGTTCAATCCCAAATGTTCGCTTCGTCGGAATCGCCGCGGTCGTCCCAACGTACTCCACCACCCCTCCACGCACGATCGGCTCTCTCTGTTGCGTGATTTGATACCCGTGCGGCAAGTCGGCGTAAAAGTAGTGCTTCCTGTCAAAGCTCGACTTCAACTGCACCTCTCCTTTCAACGCCAACCCAAGCTTTACCGCGAGCGCCACCGCCCCGGCGTTCAGTGTCGGCAGCGTTCCAGGTAACGCTGCATCGAACGCCGCGACGCGCGTGTTCGGCTCACCGCCGTACGCGCTCGCGGCGCCGCTAAACAGTTTGCTTCTCGTGGCTAAACGCGTGTGGACTTCAACGCCTACAACGGTTTCGTACGACGCTTTCGACGACGACGACGACGACGACAAAGACGCTTCCGACGAACACGCGCGACGAGCGGATAGGCACGCGAGAGGATCGACGATGCCTCGCGTCGACACGAAGAGCGAGCGAGAGAGACTCCGACGACACGCACGCGCGGACATGTCTCCAGTGGGCCGGCAAGCGAGGCGCAGTCTGAAGGAGAGTTGTCTGAGGTTTTTGAGATTACATCACTCGCGGTGCGCGCGTTCGATTGCACACCTAGGCATCGATAGAAATGGCACCAGTCGCCTCGTCGACGCTCGTCGCGTACGTCGCGATGGATTTCGGTTCGCCGCAGTACGACTTGCCGACGACTGGAAGTTCCGGGAGCGAAGGACACCACTCGCCCTTTGGCGCTCCAGTCTTCAAATCGAAAGCGCTCTGATGCGCCGGGCACACAATCGTGGCGTCATCATTCACTTTCGCGCTCAATAACGGCGTCTTACCTTGCAAAGACAACCCGAGGTGCGGGCACTTGTTGCTCACCGCGTACACGTCGCCCATAAACTCTTGGATGAGCACCTTGCCCACCGAATCGAGTTCAACCACGACGCGCTTCTTCTCCGCCGCTTGCAAATCCTTGAGCGTCACTCCAGTCGTACGCATCGCGCACGTCGTCGTCGTCATCCCGCGTCGGACCGGCGCCACGCGCTGGTGCGTCGTGGTCAGAGTCGTTGTCGTCTTGCTGATGGAAAACATGATTGAATGATTAATCGATTGCGAGTTGGAAACGGTGTTGTTTCAACGTCCGTCTGTCCGTCGGTTACTATATATATATGTAGAGAGAGAGACTCTCGCGCTCGCTGCGATGCGATGTGTCACCACCCGCGCGTCGTTGTGACGAACACCGCTCGAACCACCCAAGAATCGATCGGGTCGGTCGCGCCCCACGAAGGGGGTTCAGGCCAATTCTGACGAGTAATAACTCGTGAATATGGATTTGACAGAGTCAACAGAAGTTGGAGAAAGACACTACGTCGGGACGACAACATTACTTCGCGCGCGTTCGGTACGCGCTCGAGGAGCGGGAGCGCGCGTTTGAATACTAGGCGCGACCTTCGTCGTCATCGTGTCATCGTCCCTCGCTCGTTCGTTTGAATCACGAAACGGAAATCCATTCCCAACTCCGATTCGAGAGCAAAGCCAAGCTGTCAGTTGCGTTTTTTTGAATTTGGATTTGAGTCATGAAGATGACGTCGCTGAACGTCGGTAAAGCGACGACGCGTGTGTGCAAGGCTACGACGACGGAAAATGGACGATGCGGTGTGCGACCGGTGATTCGTCGTCGCATGCGCGTGCGTCGCATGTCGACGCCATCGAGCGAAGCGTCGAGCGAGGAAGAGGAGACGTCTTCAGCGTTGAGACGCGCGGCGGCTCGAAGCGCCGTGATTGATACCGTCGCGCCGAGGGATGTAATGGATTCGATCTCGGTTCCCGCGGAATTGGTGCAAGTACGAGCGTACGTTCGCTGGGAGGAGGCAGGAATGCCGAGCGATACGACGCCGGAGTGGCAGCAAAACGAATACGATGAGGCGCTGTTGGATTTGAAAATCGAACTCTTGTCGGGAAAGACAGTCAATGAGATTCGTGCGAGGTACAAGATGGAGCCGGTGGAAGGGGGTGATGAGGCTATTTATAGCGCGGATGCGGATTTGGCGAGAAGGATCCAGGCAGCGGAGGCTTTGTTGATAGAGACGAGCTTGGATGAGCATGAGGAGGCGCAAGAGAGAGACGAAGCCGTCGCCTTTGTGGAAACCGTCGTCGTCTCTGCTCCAGATTCGGGCGTGGAAGAGGAAGAACCCGAGCGCAAGGTCGTTGCGGAGGTTCAATCCCCGGAACCGCGAGTGCCGGCGGACGTCGCCGACGAACACACAGTGATTGTGCCTTCTGAAATGGATACCATCATCGACGTATTCGCGAGTCTTTCCGAGGAGGAAATCGCCGACATGGAGGAATCCTTCAGCCAAACGTCCACCTGGTCCACGCACGACCAACTCGTGGCGGCGATCAGAACTGGCCCGAGCGAGGAAGAGGTCGAAACGAACATTCGCGAAGAGCTCGCCGAAACGAAGCTTGCCCTCGAAAACGCATTGGCGGAACTCGAACAGACAAAGGCTGATCTCGAAGACGTCGAGGCTGAAATCGTTGTCTCTCAAGCCGAAGGGGACAAGGCTCTCGCAGAAATGAAGGAAGATTGGGCCGCCGAAGTGAGCTCTCTCGAGGCTCAGCTCAAGCAATCCAACGCGTTGGCTGATTCTGAAACGGCAAAGGAGCTCGAAGCCATCCTCGCAAAGAGCGAAACTTTGGAGCAACAACTTGCGTCGCTGCAAACGGAGAACGCCGAAACGATGAAGAAACTCGAAGAATCGCAAATCGCACAAATCAAAGCCGAGGCGGTGCGCGATGCAAACTCCGAAGTCGTTCTGATGTTGAAGAGAGAGCTCGAATCCGTCAAGGAGGAGCTTCGCGAGGCAAAATCAAACTCTGTCTCTGAAAGCGAGTACGCTTCGATGAAGTCGGAACTCGATCGCGCGTGGGAAGCCGCGGCTGAGCTCCAATCGATGTGGGACAACGATCGTAAGGTGATTGAATTTTTGACCAAGTCGATCGACGATGAAAAGGCGAAGAAGCAAGCCCGAATGGCTCTCGACATTCCAGCAGCTGCCAAAGGACTCTTGGGATGGGCTCGCAATACCATCGCTTCGCGCGCGGCGGACGTCACCGCCGCTTCCGCGTCCACAATCAACTCTGTCTCTCAAGCATATCAAGATTTAGAAGCGTCCACGGGCGATTTCAGCGACGATGTCGTCACGGATGACCCATCGGAGTCTGACTACATGCCCCGCATGTAGGTGCAGCATGTAAAACCATAATAAGCTTTCGCGCGCAACGAATCATCGAACGAACGAACGAAAGACAACCTAATCCTAAAGTTCGAAGCATTACACTCGCTAATCGTCTACGGTACGGCCATTTCCCACGCCGCTCTACGGTGACTAAACCAACCAAATAGTGGCGAACGCTTCTCGCAAACACCGCTCTTTCGCCACTGCCCGCGAATCGAAGCCACACGCCTGCGCCACCGCCTGCGCTCTCGCCGCCCGTCCTTCCTCCGTGCTGTCGTCCCAACCCGTGATCGAGGTCCCCTCTAACCCCTTTCGCACGGCACTCGTCGGTATCGGAACCAGCGCCGGCGCCGCGTGCGACGCTGTCCCGACGCCACCTGGAGCGTACGAATCCGGATCGTCCACCTCCATCCCGTCCACATCGCTCGCCGCCGCGTTCGCGCTCGCCTCCGCCCTCAATCTATTTGCAATGTACGCAATCTCCGTCGCGTTTTCCCGTCGATAATCGTTCAATTTCTGTTCCGTCGCCGCGACATCGATGCCCTCAGTCAAGTTGAAAATCATCTCCTCGACGCTCTCGAGGTAGTCGTTCCACTCTCTGAGCGTCGCGAAATCTCCTTGGCGTTTGTTATACACCGAGGTGACGCGTTGACGCGCGCGCAGCGCCTTGGTGAGGTCCATCTCGGCGCCGCGTCGAACGACGGTTTCCGTGCGTCTCGACGCGTCGCGCTGTAACGTTTTGTACCCCTCCTCAGCGACGCCAGTCAGCGACGCCATTCAACCAACCATCCAACCGTTCGTCCATGTCTGTCACGATTGATGAAGACGCGGCGCGAACGCTCGCGACACTCGTGGAGACGTACGGGTTCCCCGTCGAGAGCGCGCTCGAGGCGGTGATGCGGGCGAGCGACGCAACGAATGTGGCGGCTTGTGTTGACTTTCTGTTGGAGTCTGGTCACACAGACAGAGGAGGGCCGGCTTTGGGCGTCTTGGAGACGTGTCCGCACGCTGAGGAAGGGTCGCTCGTAGAGACGTCTGCGGTATCGCGAATACCGACGTCGTGTGGGTCGTGCGATGAGAAGGAGGAGCTGTGGAGTTGTCTGACTTGCGGAGTCGTGGGTTGCGGACGATACTCAAAAGGGCGCCACGCGAGCGAGCATAGCGGACGAGCTGAGGGTGAGAAGCACAGTCTGGCGATGAGTTGGGAAGATTTGAGCGTCTGGTGTTACTCGTGTGGGTCGTATTTAGCGGCGACGGAGGGGAGATTGGGGAAGCTGGTGAAGGCGGCGCAACGGGCGAAATTCAGCGAGACATCGGCTTGATTAGAATGGACTAGACTTGATTAGACGTACATGTAGAGATGATTTGGGGTTAAGAATCGCTGTGATAAATCAATGAATACAAATTGAATTCCTTCTTCTTTCTATAGACGCGTGCTATGTCATGTGTACTTGTCTGTCTGTTGTCTAGGTGCTTCGCTCTGGATTGGTCAACCTGTCGATGCTTCTACCGATGTCATAGAGGTCTTGTTGGTAGCTCTTCGGGAAGTCAGACCAGTATTCCATCTCAGCCTTGGCAACCTCGATGTCGTCCTCGAAACGGAGTCCGTATCGGAGCATATCGGACGACGGTCTCCAGCCCTCACCAGCCCACTTCTTCTCATAATGATCGAGCTCGGCCTTGCACACAAGAATGCGCCTCTCTTGACTATCCGTAAGCGTCTCTCCAGACGCGCGACGCTCCTCCAGTTCCGCCACGATGCCTCGCAGCTCTTCCGATCTATCATCATCCGTCATTTTCGTCATTTGGATGATCGACTTGATGCGCCACTCGGGATCTTCCTTTTCAAGTTCCCGAACGTTGGCTAGGTGCCAACTGTGACGCTCTGGCACGTTGCGCACCCATTGGTCGCGAGGCTTGTTCGAGAAGGGCTCGAGGTAATCAGACAACGTCTCCGCTGGTTTACCCCACTTCTCAGGGTTGCGAATCTTGAGGTCTTCATTCACGTCCAAGTCGTAGTACTTGGCAGCGGCCTTGATCTTGTCCATCTGGTTGACGGCTTCGCCGTTCGTTTCCTCGTCAATTTCCAGCGGAAGAATCTTGCAAGGCGTGTCCGGACCAATCTTCGGGTAGTCTCCCTTGGCCGGGTGCTTGGCAAGAATATCGACAAACTCGCTGTGCGGAAGCTTTTCGTTTTCAATCAAACGATCAACCATTGCGTTGATGGCATCCGTGTGCACCTCGATCATGGCACGAGCGTTGGCTTCCGCCTCGTTGAGGATTTGCGCCATCTTTCTCTCCGCGTACTGGTAGTGCTTAGGCGAGGCGGCTCGAATCGGACCGGCAATCGTCTTGAGATCATCCAAGCGGTTGATTTCTCCAGACTTGGAAACGACACCTTGGAGACGCGCAACCTTGGCGTCAGCGCGGTTGAGATGCGTTGGATCGTGCGTGTACGTCGTCATCATGCCCGGCTGACCGAGGCCAAAGTTGATGATCATATTTCGCAACAAGTCGTTCGCTTCGACAATGTCTTCGGTGCCTCGGGTTGTGACTTCGCCGCAGATGACTTGCTCGGCGGCACGGCCGGCGAGAAGGACTTGAACCCGTTCGCACATTCTGGCGCGCGTCGGATACATGTAATCCTCGTCGCGCATGCGCTGAATGAGCGTAATGGTTGGCTCAAAACCGCGCGGAACGATGGACACGAGCTCGATATCTTCGATGAGACCGGTGCTGTTGTGAAGCAAGTGCTGCACCAAGGCGTGTCCGATTTCGTGCGTCGCGAGCTTTCGCGTCAGCGGGCTATCCTTTGGATGAGGGGATAATCGAATGCCGCTCACGACTCGCTCCACGGCGTTGAGCACGTCATCCTCTTCGATTTGCTCTCCATTTCGACGAACGCAGTGCACGGCGGCCTCGTTGCAGATGTTCGCGATCTCAGCGCCAGACAAACCCGGGAGGTTCTGCGCGAGGCGCTTGGTGTCGATTTCTGGGTTGCAGTTTCTCTTCGACAGATGGATTTGCAAAATCTTTGCCCGAGCCTCGACATTTGGGAGACCAACTCTCACTTTGCGGTCGAAACGACCCGGGCGCAACAACGCCGGATCGAGTAAATCGGCACGGTTCGTCGCGCCGATGAAGACGACGCCAGTGTCCGGCGTGAAACCGTCCATCTCGGTGAGGAGCTGGTTAAGCGTCTGCTCGTGCTCCTCAGTCCCTCGCGTACCGGCGGCGGCGCGCTTGGTACCGAGGGCATCGATTTCATCGACGAAAATCAAACAGGGAGCATTGATGCGCGCTCTTTTGAATAAATCTCTCACGCGAGCGGCGCCGACGCCCACGATGATTTCGACAAACTCAGAACCAGACATGGAATAAAACGGCACCTGTGCCTCGCCGGCAATGGCCTTCGCGATGAGAGTCTTACCGACACCCGGACCACCCTCCATGAGAAGACCCTTGGGAGGTCTCGCGCCCACCTTGGCGAATCGTTCGGGTTCCTTCAGGAACGCCACGACTTCCTCCAAATCCTCGATGATGTTTTCCAATCCCCCGACGTCTTCCAGCGTAACGTTTACGGTGCCGTCTCGCCTCGCGCCCGCGCGCGACTGCGCGAACTGCATCGCCTGGAACTGATCCTGAGGCACGCTCGTCTTACGAATGATACCGAGGTAAATCGAACCAACCATAAAGGCCAAACCACCGAGAGAGTAGGCTAAAAACTCCAGGCCAGAGTACGTCGCCGGCTTCCACTTCTGATGATACGTGTACCATGTTCCGTATCTATCGCACTTATCCAATGCGGCGAGATCCAACGCCTTTGTCATGGTATCCACGTAATACTTCTTCCCACTCTTCATCGTCACGAGGTAATACCTCGCCCGCGGGATCTTTCGCAACGCCGGCGGTGGAAACCACCCAAACTCTGGAGGCTCCCAAACCTGAAACGTCGCCACCGAGCCCTCATCCACCGCCGCCGAAAAATCCCGCATCGACATCTCAGTCAACGCCCCCCAATTGGGCTCCTCATCGATGGGTTCACCCAAGCTCTGTGTGCTCACGTACTCGCTCGTCCCCTTGACGTCACCCTCCATCGGTCCCTTTTTTGCGATGCGCTTCTTCGCCTTCTCGCTGAACAACTTGTACTGCTCGTCTTGCTGGCGAAGCATCTGTTCGTACTCGGCATCCGTCATACCTTTCGGTTTCACCAAACCGTGCGCGATGACTCTCGCGCGTCGCGTCATCGGCATTGTCGCCGCCGGCGTCGACATCCGTCCGGCGAGCGACGCTCGCATCGAACCCGTCGTCGTCGTCGCTGAGGCGCAGCAGCCTCTCGAACCCAGCGGCATCGCTCTCGACGCCACCATTCTTCCGGGAATCATCCCGGACGACGACGCGGACATCGTACGCGGGCGAAGGGGACTAGAAGCGAGTTCCCGATCGACTCTCGCGCCTCTCGCGACGTCGCGCGCGCGACTGTGCCGACGACTGCGTCGACGACACCAGGGAAAACCTCGGTCTCGGCCGTGCGAGCCCTATTTCCTCACGTGAAGACATGCTTAGTCTTTGGGGTATTCTCAGTATGGACGATGGTCCCTGGTAACCTTCTAAGTCCATTTAGATCTACTTAAGTTTAGTAGAGTATGTGTTTGTAGGGTTTGGTCTCGTTGGCGCAAAAAGAACTTTGCGATGCGGGCGCGTCACACGGCGCCGAGGACGAACGGACGGCGAATCGAAGGAAAAGGCGGTGGTATTCCGTTAGATTTGTCGTCATCGTCGTCTGAACGAATCGTCGGCGGGTGCCGTCGCTCAGAGCGTTTAAAAGGAGCTCCTCGTGTGGAATTTGGATTTGTTTCTGATTCGTCTTCGTTTCGAAATTTGATTTCTCAACCAGCCGTCCGTCGGACTCGCTCGCGGCCGGACCTTCGCTATGGATTTCGTTGCGAGTTGGTTCTCTGGTGGTGGTGGTGGAAACCGAAGCGTTGACGAGAGCAGCGACGCGACGCGATCGGAGTCGGAGGACGAAGCGACGGCTGACCGAAGATGCCGGTCGAAACCGGTCGACTCATCCACGACGAGCGAAGCGGAGGAAGAGCACGAGGACGCCGAGGCCAAGGCGCTGCTTCCGCCGGCGACGATTTTACACTCGTACGATGAAATTCGACGAGCGATCGAAGAGCGTGCGAAGGCGCACGATTATCCTTCGGGGTTGACGAACGGTGGGAATACGTGTTTCGCGGCGGCGGCGTTGCAGTGCCTTCGCAGAGCGTCGGCGCTGACTTTGTGGTTTGAAGATGTGTCAAAGTTTCACGACGCGTTTAATTGCAAAAAGAGTGGGAAGTTTTGCGTCGTGTGCGAGTACGCGGAGCATTTGGAGCGGACGAAGACGTGTAGGGATGCGCATAGTATTGGAAAGTTGACTCGCGACATCAACAAGGTGGCGCGACAGTTTAAGCGCGGGCGACAAGAGGATTCTCACGAGTTTATCACCGCGTTGTTGGATGCGATGCACGTCGTCTTCTTAAAGGAAATCGGAGGTGAGAAGAAGTACGACTTGCGCACGCAAGAGACGACGTCGATTTATCACGTGTTTGGAGGCTATACTCTGGGCACCGTTAAGTGCATGTCTTGCGGACACGTGAGTAAAAACTTTCAGAGCACGCTGGATATTCCTTTGGAGGTTTCTGGTAAGATTGGTTCGGTCGAAGAAGCGCTAGAAGAAAACTATTGCACAGAAGAGACGCTTGAGGGATCGAACAAGTACCGTTGCTCAAAGTGCAAGGCTTTGGTTAGGGCGAAGAAGGGTTCAAAAATCCACGTGTCGCCAAACGTGTTGATGATTCCTCTCAAGAGATACTCGACGGGGAGGTTCAGTAAGATTACAAAGTATGTATCGTACCCTTCGACGTTTTCGTTAGGACCTTTTATGAGCGATGATGCACCCTACGAGGTGACACCACCGAATTATCGTCTATTCGGTGTGCTCGTGCATCAAGACTTTTATGCGAGCGCACACTCTGGGCATTACATCGCGTACGTCAAATTGGAAGACGGCTCTTGGGTGCTGTGTAACGACAGCCGCATCACACCGTCGTCCGAGAAAGAGGCGATGAAACAAAAGGCTTACATATTATTCTACGAGCGCGCCGAACCTCGCGGTGCTCCTCGCGTGCGCCCGCCAGGGTACCTGGAAGAACTCAAATCGGCGAGAGAGATGCAAACGCCGCAGAAGTCAAACGGATTGACGACGACGGCTCTCATCAGAGACGAGCACTTGTCTCCGTCATCGGAACGCAAACCGACCGTTCTGACTGAGGATTTGTCCAAGAGGCTGCAAGCCATGCGCGTGAAGGAAACCACCACGTCTTCGCCGAGTCCGGGGCGCGCAGTTCCCGCAACAAATGGACGCTTGAAAAAATCTCGGGCGCCCTGCGCCGACGAGGAGCATTCCGTGACTGTGGAGACTGGTTCGAAAACTTTGCGTCTGCCGTATAGATTTGAGAACGTTACCGTTGACGACAGAACCGAACTCAAGATGACGGTCACGCTCGAGGGGTGTTCAAGCGTCGAGCACTTTAGCGTCGAGTTCATTTCGAGTCCAGAGCAAAACAAGTACACGTTGCGCATCACAGCGCCGGGCGTTTACGAGCAACCCGTCGAGATTGATCTTCCAGAGAACATTGTCGACGAACCCACTAGGAGCACATTCAAGAAGGCGACATCGCGATACTGCGTTCGTTTCCCACTCAAGGCGAATTAATACAGTAGAAATCATCATCATCAAAGATGCGTGTAAATTACAATACAAGCAAAACGTTGTTAAATGAAAGTGCACTCACGCGAAGAGCTTGAGGAACAAGTCGACGCACGGCTTGGAACTCGCCGGGTTTTGCCCCGTCACCAAGTTTTTATCACAAACCGCATTCGGAGACCAATCCGCGCCGCCGTTAAACTTGCAACCGAGCTTTCTGAACTCCGTCTCAAGAAGCACCGGAACCTTTTCGTTAAGTCCGACGGCGGTTTCCTCGGCGTCCGTAAAACACGTAGCCTCAGTCCCTGCGAGCAACGGCGTACCATCCGGCTTTTTACACGACAACAAGGCAATCGGACCGTGACAATCCGCCGCGACGGGCTTCCCAGCCGCGTACTGCGCTTCAATCACCGCCGTGAGCTCGGCATTATTCAAGAAGTCGGCACACGTACCGTGACCGCCCGCGAGGTAAATCCCATCGTATTCAGACTGATCGACATCTCCGAGCTTTTTCGAATTCTTGAGCGCCGCCAGGGCGTCTTCATCCGCGTAAAACGTTTTGCAATCATCCGTAAAGAAATCCCCCGCCTCGGACGCGGGATCTATCGGGACGACGCCCCCCGCGATGGACACGATTTCGACAGTCATTCCCGCGTTCTTCATCGCATAAAACGGCGTCGCGATTTCTTCCAACCACGCCCCCGTCGGCGCGCCCGCCATCGAATTCGCACTCGTGCACACGAGCATTATTTTCTTCGTCGTCATTTTGCCGCTTTACCTCTTCGTTCGTCGGCTCGCGTCTCGCGTCGCACACTGGTGTGCGTCGGTTCAAGGATCGGATCAGGATCAGCCCAGTGGAAGCGAACGGAAGAAGCTTCTTTTCTTACTGTCAACCCCACCATTATTTGACGGATCATGACCCATCAGAACTGCCCAGAAGTCGAATCGTCACTCCAAAGAGACTTGAGATTGAGAGATCATGGATGCGACCGCGCGCGCGAACATCGACGAGCGTAAACGCGCGGGAAACGCGGCGTACGATGCCGAGGCGTACATGGAAGCGACGCGGGAGTACGACGCGGCGATCGAGGCGTGCGAAGCGGTGCTCGCGCGCGTGGAAGAACGACGGGAGGAGGAGGAGGAGGAGGAGGAGGAGGAGGAGGATGACGCGACTGGTGTGAAGAGGACGCTGTGTGCGGTGCGGTGTAATCGCGCGGCGGCGAAGACGAAACGAAAAATGTTTGAAGAGGCAATGGAGGATGCGAAGTACGTGATCGATCGGCCTTTGGAGGCGGGACCAAAGGTGTTGTGCAAGGCGTTTTACAGACTGGCTCGAGCACTGGAAGGCGTGGGTGACGCGGAAGGCGCCGAAAGCGCGCTGTTGTCGGCCAAGCAGATTGAGCCGAATAACCCAGTGGTAAAGCAGGCGTTGCGTAATCTGAGTAGCGTATTTCATCTCATCGTCGTGCTGAATCGGGCGTCGCCAGAGGTGTTGAGTCGACAGGGAAAGTACCGCGATTTTGAAGGGCACTGCGGCACGCATAGACGCAATCCGCTTCGCGGCGATTAGCACGCGACCCGCCTTGAAAGGGACGATGTACGCGTTTGTATTCGCAACTGCTACTATATTACAACACGTATTGTACGTCGTGCACACGTTTCAAGCGCCGCGCTTCGCTTTGTCGTCCTCGTCAAGCGCGACAAGGGTCGCGTCAATGAGGCGCTCGAGCACTTGGGAGAGGCGTACAATTCTACCGCCTTGCTCAGCGTTTTCCTTCACCGCTGGCGGTAGAGTATCCACGGCATCCGCGATTTTCGTCGCCAGTGAGCTGATTTTTGAGTCGATGATTGTTCGTATGGCGGATCGCTCGCGCTCGTACGACGCACACTTGGCTTCGAGATGTTCCAACTTGCTTGTCACGTCGTTCCGCCTCTCCGACGTCAATAATTCGAGGCGTAACCTTGCGTTATCAGCCTCAACCTCTTGCAAAGCGTCTCTGTTCTGCTTTGCTTGTTTTTCCAGAATCGTCATTTGGCGCACCAAATCAGTGGCGCCCACATTTTTCGGATCGGCTGAACCACCTTCAGATTCAGACTCGGATCCCGCCCAACCGCCGAGCGCGGCGCGAAGAGAACCACTCAACTGCGCATTAAGCGTTTCTTTCACAGCGGCGCGCTTGAGCCCCAAGAGCTCGGCAGTTTTCACATCGAGCGCATCTTCGAGCGCGAGCTTTTGTTCCTCACTAGCCACAATTTGGTTTTGCAAATCTTGAATCTTGTCGTCGCGTTCGCGCAAGCGCGAAGTCAACCCGAGCATAATGTCTCTCTGTTTCAGTAGCACCGCCTTGTATCTCTCCATCTCGCGCGCCGACACCTCATCTCCTTCCCGCTCCGCTTCGATGCTCTTTAATTTACGTTCGTACTCGGCTCGCACGGCTGCGATACTTTGTGGATCATCCCCACCCAAGAGTTGACTCTGCAACTCTGTGATGCGTTTTTCCAAGTCACGCTTTTCTTGCTTTTCCACAAGAAATTCCTTTGATCGCATCTCGAGTTCCGTGATGGCACGCAGTTTATCCGCCTCGGCTTTCCTTCGCTGTTCATCCACTTCAAGCAAACGACGCTTATCGACCAAGTCTCTCGTGCGTTCATCGAGCTCGGATCGCAGTTGTCGAAGCTCTCTCTCGTACTTGCGCAAGAGGGACTTTTGATCCAAATCCTCGTTGAGTTTCGCCTTGTTTTTAATCTCCTTGGCTCGATTGGCAAACTTGAGCGTCGATAAGGACTCTGCGTACGCCTCGAGAGCCGGGGAAACCGTGGCGATGACAGTGGTGATGCAGTTACCGCCGAGCGAGTCCTCGAGAATGCGGGTGAGCTTTGAATCTCTGTACGGGATGTGCGGTCGGCCCTTGACGTCGGTCAACGCACTGATGACGTTGCCGAGCGCGCTCAAGCTTTGATTAATCTTCTTGCTCTCATCCAAGCGTTTGCCCGTCGCCCCAGTGAGTGACACGCGCTCTGAACCCGCGAGATCAACCAGATTGAGCTTACCTACGGTGACGCTCTGGCGCTGCGCTCGCGTCATTGCGCCTGAATCAATGGCGTCGACGGGTTCGTCGTCGTCAATTTTACTATGTTCGATGATGATGGTAAACACGGCGTGCGAACGCGAAGAAATCTCATTCATCTTTGTCGAACCCGTCGCACGCAGTTGCGCGCCTCTCTCGAGTAGGCTATAGATTTCCTGCGGCGTCCGAGCGACCCACTCCGACTGTCCCTCGACAAATACGCCGCGTTTCTTATCCTCTCTAATTGTCAAATTGACACGTTCCGGCTTGAGCAAATCGCTGATCGTTTCATTGTAAATTTGCAAGTAGCTCACCCGAACGAGGTATTTAGACCTCGCGTTGGAATCGCTCGCGATGAAATCAAAAATGTCTTCAATCGCTCGCGGGATTATACCGCGTTCCTCGGCGTCCGTCGGCGGCGCGTTCCCTGGTAAACCGTACCTCTGTTGACCGTACGCCAACAACGCCGACCGCTCGCCCTCCATGGTGTACGTCTTACCTGTTCCAGTTTGCCCGTACGCCAACACCGTCGCGTTATACCCCCGCAACGCATTCAACACTGCCGGTTTCGCGCTTCGTTCGTACACCTCTTTCTGCGTCGAAATCTCGTCGTACACCGCGTCGAATCCAAACTCGTGCGACTTGAACCGCGTCGACGCCGAATCAAAGTCACCATCTTCCAACATCGACCCGCTCGTCCCAACACCACCATCCGATACTACATCACCCATCATCATCCGACGTCCGAGCGTTCTCTCCGCGCTCTCGCTCGCCACGCACGTTTTCCCTTGATCCGTGCGGACGATGGCTTTTTGGTACGCGACGCTGCCTTCCAACTCGCGTCGAAGCGCCGGTCTAATCCGAATCACCACCTCCACGCGCGACGACGAAGACGACGACGAAGACGACGCCGCTGGGTTCATCATCCCACGCGTCGTTCCAACCGGTGGAATCGCTCTCAACGGTGTCGTCTGCTTCACCACGCGCGAAGATGCGAGCTCCTCGGCGTCAACCATCGTCAGTTCGTCGGTTCGCGCAACAACGACCCCGTCGTCATCCTCAGCATCACGAACCCCACCGCCTGTCGCATCACCACGCTCGCGACGCGATCGATGCGCGCCGGCGCGTAAACGCGCGAGTGGGGTCTTCATCCGCGGCTGCGCCCCGGGCCCACCGACCGCCGGTGCCGTCCCCGGTATCTGCGCGCGCGTCTATGAAGTCATTGGCCCGAACGACCAGTCAGTTCGTAATCTATCTACGTTAAGAGTATCTTGGCACAAAACATAGGCCCATGTTTGGTTACAGATACCCTTAAAAGCCATACACTATATATGTACACATCACGGAAAAAGGGCTTGGACAGAAACGCGTCGTGTCGAGGCGGCGGCACACATCGGCGCGCGCGTCGTGCAAACATCGAACCGCGCGGTCCGGACGGAGACGAAGAGGTAGATAGAAGCATGGCGTCCACGCTCGCGGATGAAATGTCAAAGATGAAGCTGGAAGACAAGGCGCATCCGTACTCGCGCGCGTACAGCGGAAGGATATCGATCGAAGACGTGCTCAGGGCGCCGGTGGAAGAATCGATCGGTAAGACGATCACCGTCGGTGGATGGGTGAAGACTGGGAGAGAGGCGGAAAAGGGTGCGATTTTGTTCATCGCGTTGAATGATGGAAGCGGACCGGAAAACCTGCAGGTTGTGGTGAAGTCGAACGTGTACGACCTCGGAGACCTGAAGTCGACGGGGACTTCGTGCGTCATCGAAGGAGAGCTGCGGGAACCGCCGGAGAGCGCAAAGGGGCAAACGATTGAGCTGCACGCGACGCGGGTGATTGCGTGCGGTAAGTGCGACGCGTCGACGTATCCGATCGCGAAGAAGAAGCAGACTTTGGAGTTTTTGCGGGAAAAGATTCACTTGCGTCCGCGCACAAACACAATCGCAAGTATCGCGCGGGTGAGAAGCGCGCTGGCGTACGCGACGCACACTTTTTTCAATAAGAATGGTTTCTTGTACGTCCACACGCCGTGCATCACGCAGAGCGATTGCGAGGGTGCCGGTGAGATGTTCCAAGTGACGACGATGTTGGCTGAGGCCGAAAAGCCGGAAGCACTAGAGTCAAAGGTGAAGCCGGAGGACATTGAAGCGAAGAGAGCAGAAGTATCGGAGCGTGGTGATGGTATCAGAACGATGAAGGAGAGTGGTGCTGAAGCCAAGGCGGTGAAGAAGGCGGTGAAACAGCTCGATGCGGTGAAGTCTGAATTGGCAGAGATGGAAGCGGCTTCTCGTAAGATTGGCGGCTTGCAACGCACCGAAGATGGATCTATTGACTACACCGATGATTTCTTCGGTGGCAAGTCTTTCCTCACAGTGTCTGGTCAGTTGCAAGTCGAGACTTACGCGTGCGCTCTTTCCAACGTGTACACCTTTGGCCCGACTTTCCGCGCCGAAAACTCAAACACGACACGTCACTTGGCTGAATTCTGGATGATTGAGCCAGAGCTTGCGTTTGCCGATTTGCAAGACGACATGCAGTGTGCTGAAGACTATGTGAAGTTCTGCTGCAACTACCTTCTTGAGAACTGCTATGGGGACTTAGAATTCTTCGCCAAGATGTACGACAGCACGTGCATCGACCGCGTGAAGGCTATTGCCACCACGCCATTCGGACGCGTCACCTACACAGAGGCTATCGAGCTTTTGGAAAAGGCTGTTGCTGACGGTAAAAAGTTTGCGTACCCAGTCTCGTGGGGTATCGACCTCGCCACCGAGCACGAACGCTGGCTCGCCGAGGAACACTTCCAAAAGCCCGTCATTGTGTACAACTACCCGAAGGATATCAAGGCGTTCTACATGCGCCTCAACGACGACAACAAGACTGTCGCCGCGATGGACGTTCTTGTTCCGAAGGTTGGTGAACTTATTGGCGGTAGCCAACGCGAAGAGCGTCTCGACGTCTTGGAGCGCCGCATGACTGAGTGCGAACTCGTTCCGGAAGACTACGGCTGGTACATGGACTTGCGCCGATACGGCACAGTCACCCACTCTGGATTCGGTCTCGGCTTTGAGCGCTTAATTCTCCTCACCACGGGCATGGAAAACATCCGCGACGTCATTCCTTACCCGCGCTGGCCGAACAACTGCATCAGCTAGACGACAGAACGTATTAAATTCGAATATCAAATACTTTTACAACTTGCTGTCACCCATGCGATACGCGGCAATATTACTCTTCAAAGGAGGAAACTGAAACACAACCAACCCGGCTCGATCATCGTAAAACAACACCGGAAACGTCGCGACGTCTTCGATGAATCCGACGCGTCCGACGGCGTCTATGATGGAATCGACCGCGTTCGCATCACCCTTCGCCTTGGGCGAGTCCCTTGGCTGGTCCGCGGTGGCGCCACTTCCAATCCAAAAACTATCAAACTCAATCTTACACGCCGGCCTGGGCCGTCCATCCACCACGTACGGCTCCTCACACGCCTTGACCGAGCCACTCGCTGATAACCAACCATCCGGAACGATCCCACGATGACGCACATCCGAACGTATCTTCCCTCCGCTCAAGTCGTACCGCAATGGGTCGAACCGCACGCCAACCGGCGTCGCCAACCTCGCAATGTGCGGCGCACAAAACACCCGCCACATCCCGTCTCCATCCACCGCGCGTTCAATCCCTCCATCCACGCGTCCTTCATCAATCAACCGATCGATATCCTCTTGCACCCAGGCGTCGATACCGTCGCAAAAGCTTACGTCATCAGCATTGTATTTAACTAATCGTTCGATCGCTTCCTCGACATCCGACGCGCGCGAGACGATGAGACGACGAGAAGAACGCGGACGGTGAGAACGCATCGGGGTCGTCGTCGATTGTGGTTTCACCATCGTTCGCATCGCGAGCGTCATCGTTATCGCGGCGTGTGCGAGACTGAAGCGGGTGCGCTTGTGATGTCAACAACCAGTCAATCAAATCAACTTCTACAGAATGCGCATCGCATTAAAACAAATGGATGAAGATTATCTATCTAACGGAGATTGAGCTCGGTGAGCTCTTCCGCGACGATTTGTGCGGTGGCGTCGTCGCGAGGTGGCAGCCGAGTCGGCGCCATTGCGGGGGGGGCTAAGAGGGTCGGATCGATATCCGGCGGACGAGGAATGGACGTCGGCTCGGACGCAGATGGTTCCGGCGGCGGATAGGATGATGGATTTGTTTGCGCCGCGTAGGAGTAAAATCCGGCATCCTGTGAGTTGTTGCGACTGTGAGAGACGTAGGAGGATTGGCTTTCGGCCAGGGATGGCTCACGAGAGTGAGATGGTGATGGGATGAAGAACTGTCCGGGCGTCGTCGACGGAGGCGCTCCAGCGTTACCCGCCATCGGTACGAAACCTTGAGGAAGGACGTTTCCTTCGAGAGCGGTCGACGCGCCCTCGCGAGGTGCGTGGTTGAAAGTGTCTACGTATCTCGAATGGATGCCGCCTTGCTTGACGTGCATGCTGGGAGCCACCAAGGGCGGGGGTCCCGATGTCGCCAGCGTCGTCTCTGACGGCTCGGCGCGCGTCGGCGGCGGACCGACTGGTTCCGGTGCCTCTGGCGCCTCTTTGCCTCTTTCGAGCCACATCTTACGAGTTTCGTCGTAGTAGAACACATTTTCTTGGCTCGTAGTCGGTTCTGCGGCCGGTTGCGGCTTTGGAGCCGCGTTGGCGAACAGGTTTGACATGGATCGCAACAGTCCATTTCCGCTCGGCGTACGCTGATGCTGCGGCTGTTGCGGAGCGACTGGTGACGCCACGCTTTGAGGCTGCTGCATGTGCGTCACCGGTGCCGGTTGGCTGTGCACCTGCTGTTGTTGGTGCGCGTACGCTTGTTGCGGTGGTGTCATCGGAGGAGGCGTGTGCGACGCAGGCGGCTGATCGCGCTGAAGCTCGTTTTCATCTCCAAACAACGAGCTCACGCTTCGATCGAGAAGACCCTTGAAACCTCCAATCAAGCTCTTCGCCGCGCCCGCCGCGGCCCCGGCTAGTTTCCCACCCTTTCCTCTCAGTCCGTTTTGTAATCGAGCTTCGAGTTCAGCAGCGAGCATCCCGACGCGAACGACGTGGACTTCCTGACAATGTCTGTCGAGAGTGCGCACGTTTTTCAAAATAGCCTCAACGTACGCAAGCGCTTGCTTCAACTTGCCCACATCTGCCAACGCGATGGCGTGCATGAGCTTGTAAGGCAAAAGCGACGGCATGTGTGCCTGCGAGTTACCACCGACAAGGGCGCTCTCGAGCATCTCGGTGAGCTGAATGGCTTGCGGAGTCGCGTACGTCCTCGGGTACTTGCGATGATCAGCGCCGAGCAAACATAAACGAGAGTTTAACGCGTACGGAATCGGACGTTCCTTGGCGATAATGTACGCAATATGCGAGGCGAAAAGGTCGTTTCGTTGCCAAAGCTCGTCCCCGAGCGCTCGAAGGACAAAGGCGCTTCCATTCGCCGGGTTGCCGCACAGGATTGCGACGTGTTCTCTCCATCTCGGTAACAATTCGCGCACCGGCGACTCGACAGGCGATCCGACTGCGCCGTGCGGATTCGGCGCCGCAGTCTCCGTCAATTCGTGCGCGAGGCCAGCCATCACCATCTCGAGCGTGTGCAACGGCGATCCCACCTTGCACGTCGTCTTCGCCATGGCGGCGAGCGTTTCCTGATGATGATTGCCGCCCAAGTGTCCGGCGAGCAGCAACGCTTGCGGCCAGAGTTTTGCATCCACCGCCAACTTGAGCGCTTCTCCGCGTCTACCAGACATGAGTAAATCTTCAAATTGTACGACGGCGCGCTCGTCTCCACCCGTGTGATTCAGCGGCGACGCAGCCGTGCCCGCCGAAACCCAACCACCGGACGTAGCCGACTGAGCGTCGCCCTTGAGAACAGCCGCAAGCTCCGCCGTCGCGCTCTTGCGATTATCACCCATCAAGTCCCCACCGTCAGAGAGCTCGCCTTTGTATCTCAGCAAGACTTTTAAGACACGATAGAGTAATGCGTCGTTTTCCGTCTGTTCCATCTCGCTTAAAGCGCTGTCGAGCATCTTGACGATGTCCGCCGAGCGTTTTCCCGACATTGGTCCTTGAAATCGCTCCATCGATCTCAAGTAAGACGCCGCCTCGACGTTGCCTTTCGCTAGGATAGCGCGCATCGATCGCACTGAGACGCTGCAAGGTGCAATATTCGTGCATCGAGCCGTTCTTCCGCCCGGATACCCAGGTCCGCTCATGATAAGTTGACCGCCAAATCCAAAGCACATCGCCACGTGCGCCGGACGTCCATCCGGCGATCGCTCAGATTCGTCAAACTGCACTGGTGTGCTCGTCGGAGCTTCGCTGTACGCGGCGTATTCCAATTGTTGCGACGGCGTCGCCTCGTACGCCGTGTGGTGTGTTTTGTAACTTGCGATCGGGGCGACGGGTTGATACACCGCGTACGCCGGCGCCACGTTTGCGCTCGAGATTGGAGACGCCACCGGCGCCGCTTGCACGTACGCGGGCGATTCCACGACGGGTTCAGGTACCATGAACGTCGGTCTTTGTGGCGTCGACGGGTTCGAAACCGCGTGGTACATGTCGGAAACGGAGTTTGACGACGACACGCTGTGCATGGTGTTGAGATTTTCTTCCGAGTACGCCTGGAAAATTGGCGGTGCGCTCGTCTCTGCTACGACTGGCTCAGAGTACGCTGGCGTGTACGACGGCGGTGGCGAGGGCTCCGTCGGCGGTGGCGGTGGCATCGGCATCGTAGCTGGAGCCGGAGCCGGAGCCGGAGCCGGAGC
>Ga0181585_10000645_pt1 | contig 29439 bp, 24 predicted proteins | sample 071ome_29_FD_132469 | JGI IMG/M metagenome (GOLD analysis project Ga0181585, IMG submission 132469) | Coastal salt marsh microbial communities from the Groves Creek Marsh, Skidaway Island, Georgia - 071407BT metaG (megahit assembly) | ecosystem: Environmental > Aquatic > Marine > Intertidal...
GTAGGAAAATCACTGGCTGCCATCGTGATGATCATCGGCTATGCCATCATCGCGGTACCTACCGGGATTGTCACCGCAGAGCTGACAAAGGAAGATCGGTCCACCACGACGCGAAGCTGCCCAAATTGCTCTGCCGAATCGCATCAAGACGCCGCAAGACACTGCTACCGATGCGGGCAAAGCCTTGAAGGGAGTCCTCTTTAAGGTCTGTTACCTCTCGCCTTTCTTTCCTTGCCATCTGCCAAATATCAATGGGCACCATGGTACAAGAGGACAAGCCTCGCCCAAAACTAGCTCTTTTCCATGGGATAGCGCATGCCCCATTGCCCCCGAATGGCATCCATGGTTTGCATGAGCGCGAGACTTTGGGCATGCGGCATGATGAGGCTCTCGACAAGACCACTCCGCAGGCAGTGGTTCACTTCCATGGCTTCGAATTGATATCCGTTGCCCTCATACGGCAGCGAAACGGTCTGACTCTCCTTGCCATCGATGTGACATTCGAAGGATTGTGACTTCCAAAATTGGTTTGGAAAATGAATCCGACCCCGAGTGCCGTAGATCCATGCAGATTGCGAGGTATGAGTCCGGATGGCTGATGACCCGACAAACAAGGCTCCAGAGGAATATTTCATGATGTAGGCCGACTGTTCATCAACTCCTGTGGCGCCCATGGTGGGAAGGCTCACGATTTCCTGCGCATTTCCAAGAAAGAGAGAGGCAAAGGCAATGGGGTAAATCCCAACATCCAGCAGGGCCCCACCCGCCAGTTGGGGATTGAACAAACGACCTTCGGCTTGAAAAGGAACTCGAAAACCAAAATCAGCCTGAACCATCTGAACCTCGCCAATGAGCCCATCCTGCACCCACTGGATGGCCTTTTGGATGACGGGAATGAAGCGCATCCACATGGCCTCCATGAGGAAACACTGCTTTTCCCGTGCACGGTGAATCATGGTCTCCACTTCCGCGGCATTGATGGCAAAAGGCTTTTCGCAGAGAACGTGCTTGGAGCCGTCCAGGCAAAGCAAGGTGTTTTCGCAATGCAGAGAATGCGGGGTTGCGATGTAAATGGCATCCACTTCGGGCTCATCGACCAGCGCTTCATAGCTTGAATGGGCACTGGGCACTTGATGGCGTTGGGCAAAACTTTCGGCGGTTTCTGCCTTTCTGGAGGCAACGGCTGCCAGCGTGCATCCAGGGGCATGACGCAAGCCTTCAGCAAATTCACCGGCAATACGCCCCGTACCCATGATACCCCATCGAATGGTTTTTGACATAAATCTAGCTCTCCTTGTGTGTCGGGATTATCCTACTTGTTGAGCATTAGGCTGCACAGGATGCTCGATGCACACTGCGAAGCAATTGAAAAACGTACAAGGCCTTGTCTTCTCCTCCACCATTGCCCCAATGGCACATCATTCCAGCCTCCAACCGTCAGGAAGTCATGGATTGGAGCCTGGTGCTGACCAGTCAGCGCATCGAAGCTGAAATCCTTGCCTTCCCGGATGGAAGAGCGCCTTACGGACTCAGGATCAACCCATTGGACAGACTGCGTGCCATGCAGGCCATTCTTCGGTTTCAGAAGGAAAACAGGGGGTGGCATTGGCATCAGGAACTGCCCGCGATGGGCCTGCGCTACGACTGGTCTGCTTGGGGGTGGTGCCTTCTTTTGAGTGTTTTCGCCTGGCTTGCCTGGGAGGTCAGACCGGAATTGCAGCAAATGGGTATGCTCAAGAGCCAGGAGGTGCTCCGTGATGGCGCCTGGTGGCAAACCATCACCGCAGTCATGCTGCATGGCGATGTAGCTCACCTTGCTTCCAATCTGAGCTCAGGGATCATTATTCTGGGTCTTTGCATGGGACGCTTTGGAACCACCCCCGCCCTTTTGATTGCCCTGATCTGCGGAGCCATGGGCAATGTATGGAGCTTATGGGCCCATGATGAGCCTTACCGCGGTTTGGGAGCTTCGGGCATGATCATGGGAGCGCTTGGTATGATGGGGCCTCATGCCCTTTTTCTGATGCGACGAGATACCAAGGCAGGCTTTCGCATCGTGGTTTCCGGCATGCTGGCGGTGATCATGCTTTTCTCACTGTGGGGACTTTCACCACAAAGTGATGTCGCAGCCCATTTTGGAGGTTTTGTTAGCGGTATCGCCTGGGGCGCGGTGTTGAGCCTGTGCCCGGAAAACCAGCTGAGAGCGCCCAGACTGAACCTGCTGTGTGGGCTGATGATGATGTTTCTCTTGTTCTGGGCCTGGGGCATGGCCTTGAGTGGTGGCAGGCCCTGGATCTGGAGGCAATGGATGGGATGGGGTTAGTCAAGGCATCCCACGATCCACGATTTGAAAGAAGGCTTGTTCTGTTGGATCCACCTTGATCATCCACTCCGCATACCTCCCATGAGCTTGCACAGTCCCTAGTATTTTTGGAGTGCGTCCCAGCCCCGAAAGCCCCATGACCTCATAGACATGCCCGGGAAGACTTGCCCACTGGAGCTGCAATTGATCTTCATCCATCGGCAAAAGTTCCACGCGAAAGAGGTGATCGGAGACCTTTGGAGGAGTCTGGAGCAATTGCTCTCTGGCGTTGGATGCCCCGTCTGCATCACTGTCCTCGAACCCGCTTGCCCGAAGATTCCCAAAGTGCCTTCTTTCCCAGGAATCATCCAGGCCGTCGTTATCGACGTCTTCAATGGGCGTTCCCATCAAACTCAAGCGGAGTGCTCGCAGGGTACCTATTTCGTCAGGATCCTGATCGGTGATGCGAACTTTCCAAGTTCCAGCGGTGGGTTCGAAAAAATGACGCGTGGTTCGATAAGCCCAACGGATGGGGCCTCGCGACTCGTCATGGTTGAGACGCTGAAGAACGCTGATGGTGCCACTGGGAGATTCGAGCGTAATCCGCAGCTGACCCCGGAAGGAATGATCCGCGTCAACGATCAACTCGACATGCTCGCAGATCATGTCATCACTGACTTCGAAAACATGCTCCACCGATTCCATGGAAAGTTGCATGCGCAATTTAGGATCGCGCTTCATGAGTTGAACCAGCTCATCCCCATCGGCCTTGGAGATAAAGAAAGCAGGAATGGGGCTGTAGTCTGTGCCCGCCATTCTGATGAGTTCGGCTTCATCCACATTGTTGTAAATCACGACAAATTCGGCGCCTGCATCCGCAGCGTGCTGGATCTTACGCTCGAAGGTGGCGGTGCCCCGCTGAATCATGGCCCCCTTCCCCGTCAAATCCTCTGCAATGGCAGCCACGACCATCCCCTCATCACTCATGGGTAATAAGTTTGTGGGGCGATCGGGCTGCAAACCCATGGTCGTGGAAGCAACGATATTTTTCAGATGATCGGGGACGGTGACCCCCTCTACCTTGAGCCGAAGCCCGGCATCGGGAATCATGACCAATGGTTGAGTGCTGAAACTCTTCACGACCAATGGATCACGGCTGTGCCATTGACTTGCTAACTGCACCAACTCACCCGCATCCGGAATACCAAAACCCACGTTGTGGTTGTGGGCAAACCCAGCCCCATTGGCCACCGTATCAGGATCTTCGAAGACCTGTCGGGCTGAGGCAATGAGAAGCTGTTGGACATCTCGATTACTGAGGTTGGGGTTCACCCCCAGCGCCAGCCCCGCCATCCCTGAAACCAATGGAGCGGCAGCACTGGTACCGATGAAACCTATCTCGTTGGGAATGTAGTCTCCCTCGCCCAATCCTCTCGTCGAGGTGGTGTAGCCCTGCCGACCTAGCAAGTCGGTCGTAAAAAGGCCGTCATCGCTCTCACCTCCGGGTGCGGCGACCAGGATGCAGGCACCTCGATTGGAATAGGAAGTGGCCTTTCCTTGCCGATCGGTTGCCGCCACAGCAATGGATTGATGCATCGAAGTATAACCGTCATCGTTGACATCACCCAATCCAGGATGAAAGTCTCCACGAATGCGGTCATTACCTCCTGCTCGCACCATGATGGTTCCCTTACCAGATCGCCCTTGGTAGAAGGCATTGCTGATGGCAGATCTTTCGATGAAGGAGGGTCCCTCTTGCTGAGCGAAGGCATTGCCCCAGCTGTGGTTTTGAATGGCAATACTTTCCGGCCGATACTCATACATTTCAGCAAGTTGCAGTGAGTCAGCAATACCACCACCCAGGCCAAAAATGACCCAACTGGAAAGGGAAGCTCCAGGCAGGATACCCGCAATCCCTTCCTGGTTGTCGTGCACCGCACCAATCAATCCGGCGACTGCTGTACCGTGAAACATGCTCGAGCTGACCGGCTCTCCATCGTCCTCACCCGAGATAAAATTGTGGCTTTCAGATGCCCTGAAGGCCTCTTCTAGATCAGGGTGAAGCAATCCAACACCCGTATCCACAATCGCAACCCCGACACCGTTGCCACCGGACACGGGCCAAGCTGCGCGCAGATTGAGATCCAGGCCCAGTTTCTGGCCCTTGGCATCCCTTTGATCCAGATACCATTGGTATTCAAAAAAAGGATCATTGGGCACGCTCGCGTAGGCCTTTCTCGGTTTGAATGGCTTCGTCTCCACCGGATAAGCCGCGACAATGTCCGCTCGAATCGATAGTCGCTCACCCCACAAAAGGGCATCCACAGGAGAGATCGTCTCCAAAAGATAGGTGTTGGCATGCGCCAGAGCTTTCAGTGGCATCCCATCCAGGAAGGATTCAAGGTCAGAAAGGTCTGTTTCCGGAACGACATGCACGATCAGACGGTGATCCACTTCAGAGGCATGCTTCGCCTCTGGCGATGCAAAGACCCGTATCTTGGCGGGTGATGGCCCCAAACTGGGCGTCAGCCAATCCACAGCAGCGGATGTCCAATAGGTTCGGGGCTCTGGCACCTTCAGGGTGAAGGGCATTCTCGGCTGGGCTTCCAGCAATGGGTTGAGAAGCCCCATCAGGAACCCACTCAAAAGGAAGCCAAAGCGCAGTCGAAGCCGCCCAATACGGTTTTGAGAGGATAACAAGCCTTTTCCTAGCATAACATCAGCCCTTCCATGGCTTGATAAGAGCATGTTTCATGCTAGTTGAGACAGATTCCAGTCGTAGACACACCACAAGGTCGCACCATGAGGCTGGTTAAAGAATGGGAGGGGTTCCCAGTTTCCAGAGGGTCTGGTCACTGCGCAGATAAAGCGACCCATTCGAAATCGAAGGAGTCGCAAGAATCGTCTCCTGCAGATCCAGTTGACTGACTATTTCGCCCTCCTCTCCAGAAACGTCCACCACTTGAACCAATCCCGACTCATTGACCCAGAATTGATGATGTCCAAAACCCACCGCTGAAGCACTGAAGGGACCCTTGAGACGCACCTGCCACTGCCTTTTACCTCCGTTTAAACTCCCTCGAGTTAGAACCCCTGCATTGTTGACCACGAATACAGCGTTGTCCATGACCATGGGGCTGGCTGTTGCCGGACTGAAGGATTTGGCCCGCCACATAATGGGAAGATCTCCCTCTGCTTGTGAAAGATCTAGCGCCGTCAGACCATGAGAAGGGGTCAGCAAAGTAGATCCAAAAAGCACGCTTGAGGGGATGGTCGAGGCTCCATCCTTGTAGGAGGCCCTCAGATGACCAGAACCAGCTTCCACAAGATCCACACCTTTGGAGGATTGCAAAGCAACGCAGGGCGGATCCATCTGGGGCAACGGAATGGGGGAAGTCCAATTGGCGCCTTTGGGTCGATCATCCAGTTTCCACAGATTCTTGCCAGTGCGGGGATCCACTCCAAGAGCCATCGACTGGCTGTCGTTTTCGACTTGAACCACCAGCACCCCGTCCACCCAAACAGGGCTACTTGCCATCCCCAGACTATTACTGACGTTGGGATAGTCTACGGTGATGCCCCTCAACCAGCGTAGTTGACCCCTCAAGTCAAGACAGATGAGATCATTGGAGGAGAATAAGATATAAAGAGATTCTCCGTCGGAGACGGGTGTAGGTGCTGCCACACAGGTTTTTTCATGACACATGGTTCGTCCGGTAGCGAGAAAGGTTTTCTTCCACAGACGCTCGCCGGAAACCGCATGAAAACACATCACCACCAACTTGGATTGATCCGCCCCTTCAGCAGCAGACAGAAATAAGCGATCTCCCACAATGATAGGGCTGGAAAGCCCTCTCCCCGTCAGGGAAGCCCTCCATTGAATATGATTCTCGCTAAGTTGAGTCGGTGGGAGGGATTCAACTGCAAGCCCAGAGGCAAAAGTCCCTCGAAACTGGCGCCAATCCTCGGCCTGAAGCATCCACAAAAAGCATAGGGCCAGCACACCGCAAAATCGTGTCCTCATGAGAATAAATGATAAGCCATAACCCATTGGGTTCAACGCTTTCTTGATACTATGGATGCTTGAGGTCTGCTCTGATGGAGAACCCTTTCGGAGTGCGCCCTCTCCTCCAGACTCTCAAAAGCTAGCCGGCAAGATAAGGGATGGTGAGTGGGCCCTGAGGCAAAACGGCCACTCGAGCCTCGGGGCCAAGCTTCTGGAGCCGGTTTTCAACGCTCTTCTGGATATCCTTGCAAGGTTCCAAGTGGGCTGCTCGAAGAGTTTGATCATCCAATGCACTGAAGACCTGCACTTCTGCGCGGCTCTGGATGAGGGCCTGAATCTGTGCTTGCCACTGCTCAGGTCGCACAAACCCTGGCGTGCTGAGCATCGTCAAAATTTCCTGCGGCCCGGAAGCACTGCGCAACAACTGATCCAGGGGACTGCTGGCAGGCACGCCCTCGCGGCATTCGCAAGCGAGGATCAAAAGACCACCCTCCTTCAAGATGCGGGAGCCGGCACTCATCCCCTTGACGCCCTGATAGAGGTTCATGTCCAGTGGGTAACCACTATTGGTTGTCACCACAATGTCAAAGGCCCCTTCAACCGCTTGCATGGCGGTTTGTTTCACGCGCTGACAGCCTTGCTGATGGGCCTCAATCAGCCCCCCGGCAAAGACACCAGTAATGGCCCGCTGGTGATTGAGCGTGACATTGAGCAGAAAACTCGGACCCGCCCTCAGGGCGATATCACGTAATTCCTCCCAGAGAGGATTGCCTTGAGTCACACCAAAGGTGGACCTCTCATCGGCGATATGGTCAAAGCCATGATTGCTCATCACCGTTTCCAGACCTGCCACTCCAGGCATGATACCCTTGGGCCCGCCACTGAAGCCGGCAAAAAAGTGTGGCTCGATAAACCCCGTGACAATTCTTAAATCAGCATCAAGTGCCTGACGGTTGAGCAAAGCTGGAGCGCCAGAAGCGGTCTGTCCGACGGACACAAGCTGATCGGGATCTTCCGCATCATGGTTGAGAACCCGATAGTTCCGCACCACCTCAGGTGTCAGCATGGCCTCCAATTCTTCTCGAGTATTGGGTCGGTGAGTCCCCAGCTGATTGAGGAGGGTTATCTGATCTTTTGGGTGATCTGAGAGGTATTCCAGGAGCCAGGGAATGATGCGATCATTGGGCGTCGCTCTGGTGATATCGGTAAACAGGATGCAAATGCGATCCTCCGGGTGAATCATAGTCCGCAGGGCTGGAAGGCCGATAGGCTGATCCAAGGCCGTCAACAAGGTATCTTTTTCTTCAGGCAATCCCGACGTGAAACTGGGTTCGATCACCGTTGTGCGATCGGAAGGAAGATCGATGCTGAGTGTTCCCTGGCCGTAAGCGAGATCAATGTTCATACCGGAGGGCACTGTAGACCATCCGATCCAAGAAAGCGACGATCGAGTTCAGAAGCCTATCAGGCGCTCAGAGATGACTGCAAGGTCCTGAGAGATTGTTGGAGCTCCGGAAGGGTTTGGCAACGGATGGCCCGAATGGATTTCAAAGCTTTTGCATAAGAACCTTGCGCTTGCCCTCCAACCAATACGGGAAAACCTTCAGGTAAAGAAGCCCTCAAATCTTCCAAATCCTTGACCACCTGAGGATCCCCATGGGGATAGACGAGGCTCAGAGCGATGGCGTGCACGGATTTTTGCCTGGCCGCAGCAGCAATTTCGTGAGCGGGAACAGAGGACCCAATGAAATAGGTTTTCCAGCCGAGGCTGGCGGCCATGGCCGTGACCATCACTGCCCCAATTTCGTGAAGCTGATCGGAAGGGGTCGCGATCAATATTTTGGGAGCCGCAGAGGCATTACCGAAAGGCTTGATGGTCGAAAAAAGGAACGATTTCAGTGCTGCGGAAGCGGCATGCTCCTGAGGAATGGTCATCTGGCCCTTTTCCCAGGATTGACCAATCAGCCGGGTCAGCGGAGCGACCACGTCGCAAAGCATGCCTTGATGCCCAAGACGAACCGTGGCTTCTGAGAGACAGCGATAAAAGCCTTCCTGATCCAGGTCGAGCGTGTAGCGCATCAGTTGCGTGACGGCGTTCTCTGCAGACCATGTATCTGGTAAATCTGAGACTAATTGAATTCCATTACCGTTGGTAGCATCGGGCTGGTCACGACGAACTTTGGCCAGAAGATCTACGAGAGCTGGAATGTCGAGGTGAGCGATGTGTGCGATTCGACAGCCGAGATCCGTAGCCTGTTTCAGAAGTCGGAGCTTCTCGATGTCTTCCTCGCTGTAGAGACGACGGTTGGTTTGCGTCCTGTCGGGCTGGATGCCCACGTAACGCTTCTCCCAAACGCGAATCACGTGAGCAGACAGGCCGCTCCGCGTCGAGGCGATGCGTATGGTGTGTTTAACGTCTCCCATTGCTGATACTGGGCAAAGAATACGACAAAACCATTGGAGTGCAAATTTTTCTTATTTTTGTCTAACTTTTGAAAGAATTAAGTGCGTTTAAGGGCTTTTTTTATGTTGACAATATTTTGACATCAGTTAGACATTTTCTAAACGTTAGACAAAAAATCATGAAAGCTACTACTCCATCAAACAAGACCACATCGTCTAATAAAGCACGCGCAGGCCGCTCAACTGCAGCCAAACTTAGGGGACAAACCTCGGTCAAATCCAAATCCGAAGTCAGCAACCCGCAGGTAGAATGGGAGTTAGGGCAAACCAAAAAGGAGCCGCTAAAACTTGAGGTGCAAAGAGAGGCAGTGCAACCGGCTTCCAACCTCAGCGATCTGCCAACCAGATCATCCTTCGCTCTTTATTTGCGAGAAATTGGAGAGGAACCCTTACTCACACCCGCTCAAGAGGTGGAGCTCGCAGACAAAATCAAAGTAGGTGACGAACAGGCCAGGGAGCGTATGATCAAGGCAAATCTAAGGCTGGTTGTTAAAATCGCCAGAGATTACGAGGGTTTTGGACTACCTTTGCTAGACTTGATCAACGAGGGAAATATCGGTTTGATGAAAGCAGTCGACAAATTCGACCCAACCAAAGGAGCCAAGTTTTCGACCTACAGCTCCTGGTGGATCAAGCAAGCCATCAAGCGAAGCTTGAGCAACCAAAGCAAAACAATCCGCTTACCCATCCATTTGGTAGAGAAAATTGCCAAACTTCGCCAAGTCTCTGTACGATTGCAGGAAATTCTGGGCCGTGAGCCCAACGATGAGGAACTCGCCAAAGAACTCGAAATTGCACCTAGCAGGGTTGCCATGATGAGACGAGCCTCCACCCGTCCCCTGTCTCTGGATGAGACTTTTGGGGAAGATGACAGTACCCGACTGGAAGAGCGGGTAGCCGATGAGAACGCGCAGCACCCGTATGAGGAATTAGAATTACAGACCTCGCTCAATCTGCTCGGCAAAATGTTGACAAAGCTCAATGCCAGAGAATCGAAGATCCTCAAATACCGCTTTGGTTTGGATGGAGAAAAAGAGCGGACACTCGAGGAAGTGGGGCAGGAATTTGGCGTCACTCGAGAGCGCATCCGACAGCTTCAAAACATGGCTCTGCAAAGATTGAAGCGTATGATGGACAAGCAAAACGCACCCGCCATCTTGCCGGCTACCTGACTAAGTGCCTCATTGATAGCGATCAATGAATCAAGCAGGAGGTTTCCTCCTGCTTTTTTTGCGTCTCAGCTACTACTTGACGATTTCATTCGCTAACTTTACTTTAAAAGAACAATGGAGGATGTAAGCAGTACCTGAACAGGTGGCTGCTTTTTTTTCAGTGAACCAACGTACTTAACCCTCCATGACTTTAACCAGGAGCCCAATGTGGATCTAAAGGATATCAAGGCCATTGTCGATTTGATGAAAAAGAATTCCATTTCGGAATTCGAGTTGGAAAAAGAGGAATTCAAAATCAAGCTCAAGCGAGGACTTGCTGGAGGAAGCCACTCCTTGGAAGACCAGCCTTCGCTTTATCAGGCGCCTCCCCAGCCACTTCCAGCACCTGCACCTCAGATAGCCTCCGCGGCTGAGCCCCCATCCACCAAAAATTCTACTGATCTGGAAATCACCTCACCCATGATCGGGTCCTTTTACGCGTCTCCATCACCCGATTCACCCGCCTATGTTCAAGTAGGTGATAAGGTAGGGCCGGAAACGGTGGTGTGCATCGTCGAGGCCATGAAGGTCATGAATGAGATCAAGGCAGAAGTCAGCGGAGTCATCTCCGAAATCCTTGTGGACAATGCAAAGCCCGTAGAATTCGGACAGGCACTTTTCAAGGTAAGACCTCAGTAGAGTCCCACCAAGCAACCCTGTCATGTCACTAAATTTACGTTGGCCTGAACGACAAGCCATGAGCTTAGCCCTGTCTCATCGATATGTTTGAAAAAATCCTGGTAGCCAATCGAGGGGAGATTGCGGTTCGCGTCATGCGTGCTGCCAAGGAGCTGGATATCAAGACAGTTGCCGTTTACTCCGAGGCAGATGCCAACTCGATGCATGTTCAGATGGCCGACGAGGCGATCTGCATAGGCAGGGGCCCCAGCCCAGAGAGCTATCTTCGCATCGATCGCATCATCAGTGCCGCTGAAATCGCAGATGTCGATGCGATTCACCCCGGCTATGGCTTTCTATCTGAAAACGCTCACTTCGCAGAAATTTGTGAAAGCTGCAACATTCGCTTTATAGGTCCTTCACCGGCTGCCATGAATGCCATGGAGGACAAGGCCGTGAGCCGCGAACTTGCTAAAAAAGCAGGGGTTGCATGCCCTCCCGGATCGGAAGGTCTGGTGGATACAGAGCAAGAGGCGCTGGAGACCGCCAAGAAAATCGGTTACCCGGTTTTGATCAAGGCCGTCGCAGGAGGGGGAGGAAGAGGCATGAGGGTTGTTCACAATGACATTTCCCTCATCAAGGGCTACCACACGGCACGCGCCGAGGCAGAGAAAGCCTTTGGCAACTCGGGAGTCTATATCGAGAAATTCATCGAGAACCCCCGCCATATCGAATACCAGATCCTCGGAGACAGTAAGGGAAAAATCATCCACTTGGGAGAGCGTGACTGCTCGATCCAGCGACGAAACCAGAAACTCATTGAAGAAACCCCATCTCCCTTTCTCGACCAGCGGGCCTTTCGAGACCTGCGCAAAAAGATGAGTAAGGCAGCGGTCAGATTGGCGGAGACAGCTGGATACACCAATGCAGGGACCGTGGAGTTTGTGGTGGATGAGAAGGGCAATTTTTATTTCCTGGAAATGAACAAGCGTATCCAGGTCGAGCATCCGGTGACCGAGGAAGTGACAGGCGTCGACCTCGTTCAGCAGCAGATTCTCATTGCAATGGGCGAGCCATTGCGAATTTCTCAGGGCGACATCAAACAGATTGGGCATTCGGTGGAGTGTCGCATCAACGCGGAAGACCCATTCGGTGATTTTAGACCTTCGCCAGGGCGCATCGACATGCTTTTTGCCCCAGGAGGACGAGGCGTACGATGGGATTCTCACGTCTATGCAGGTTACACCATACCTCCATACTATGACTCCATGATCGGAAAACTCATTACCTATGGTAAAGATCGCAGGGATGCCATGAACAAAATGAGTCGAGCTCTATCCGAATTCATGATCACTGGCATCAAGACCACCATCCCCTTTCAGCAAGCCATTCTTCAGGATCCGGATTTTCGTCGAGGCGTTTACACGACCCATTTCATTTCCCGTCTTCTCAGCGGTGGTGGTCGCGAATTGATCGAAGTTCGCGGTTGATCTCATATCTGCCCTCCTCCAAGCCACTCCTCGCCTTGAAGCCACTCGATCAATGCCGGCTTTATACTTTCATTGACGAGGCCTATCGCCGACAGCGTGGCTACCTTGATTTGGCAAAAGCCCTCTGTGACGGCGGGGCCGATGTCATTCAGCTTCGCATGAAGGGGAAAAGTCACGAGGTCATCACTGAAGCTGCTGAGCTCATTGCCCCTGTGACAGAGTCCTATCAGGTCCATTTGGTCATCAATGATTGCCTGGAAGCCGCATCACGCCTGCCTCACCCCTTCTTGCATTTGGGCCAGGAGGATTTTTTCGATGCTGGATACCAAAGCACTCAACAACTCAAACAATCCAATCAAGGCATCGATATGAAGTGTGGCCTCAGCACTCATGCACCGGATCAGGCAGAGAGAGCCATTCTGGCAGGTGCAGACTACATCGCCATCGGCCCCATCTATGCCACCCCTACCAAACCCACCGCTCAACCGGTCACCTTGGAATACGTGCGGTGGGCATCCACCCATGTGGACATTCCTTGGTTTTCTATTGGGGGAATCAAACAAAGCAACCTTCACGATGTGATGGATGCAGGCGCGCATCGCATTTGCGTAGTTTCGGATATTCTCGATGCAGAGAATCCCCAAAACCGATGCCAGTGGTATCGTGACCAGATAGATACCTACTGAGAGGCCGCTCTTCAGCCAATGCCCTCTTCGGCAGGTCAGCGTCGAGCTGCAGCTTCGGGATGCCGAGCCAGAATTTGCCTTAACGATGCCAGGGCAGTGGGACGCACCTTTGCCAGATTTCGGGTCTCTTCTGGATCCTGCAGATAGTCATACAACTCATAGACCGCGGCGGCATCGGATTCTCCAGGCACTTTCCATTCCACCAAACGATACCTTTCTGTACGAATCGCACGCCCCATTCGCTTGCCTCGGGGATAGCAATGATAGGCATGATCGCGCACCCGAGAGGACGGGTCCTTAAGAACCGATAGCAGGCTAATACCATCGATCGGCTGGTGCCCCGCAGGTCTTGGAAGCCCGGCCAATTCAGCCAGCGTAGGGAAGAGGTCGACGGTTTCGGCAAGTTGATGAGTGGAACTGTTGGCTCGCGTGACTCCAGGAACTCTGAAAATGATCGGGATTCGATTGGCCTGCTCATAGTTGGTGTGTTTGGTCCAGATCCCGTGATCGCCAAGATGCCATCCATGGTCTCCCCATAGAACCACAATGGTGTGCGTGTCCAATTCGAGCCGATCAAGGGACTCAAGCACTTTGCCAATTTGGGCGTCGGCATAGCTAACTGAGGCATAATAGCCATGCAGCAGCTGGCGCTGGATGGTTGCTTCATCCAGTTGCCCCAGAGTCAGAGGCGCATAATTGACGATTTCTCCACCACGCTTTCCTGCAACCGAAGGCGCCCACTCGGGAGAATGCTGATCCTGAACAAGGGTAAAGCGGTCTGGATCGTGCATGTCCCAATACTTTTTTGGTGGAGTGAAAGGTAAGTGGGGCCGCATGAATCCTGCCATGATGAAAAACGGGGAGTCCACACCCTGTCGATGGGCCTCGAGACGATGGATTACCTTCCTGGCAATTCGACCATCAGCATAGCTCTCATCGGATACCTCGGCGACCTCCCAGGCGTAACCTTTGGGGAGGGAGCCAATACGATCGAGTTGTTGATTGGAAAAATAGGCTTCTTCGCGAGTCAATTGACCTCCTTCAGTACTTTGCGGTAAGAGGTATTCAACGACCTTGTCCATATATGGCGGGCGGCTCCATGAGAGCGCATCATCATGATTCCCATGACCGGTATGCAGCACCTTGCCGAAGGATTCTGCCGTCCACCCATGGCTACGAAAAAATTGAGGCATGGTCTGAGCCTCTGGCCAGGCATCTCGAAAATGCCGTCCCAGGCCGTAGATCCCAAGAGAAGTCGAGCGACTCCCAAGCATCAAATGGTTTCTGGAAGGAGCACAAACCGACTGATTGCAATACGCCATTTCAAAACGCATGCCACTGGCAGCCAGGCGATCCATGTAAGGAGTGCGAGCGAGAGGATCCCCATAACATCCCAGAGCAGGTTTCAGGTCATCCACCAGGATCATGAGGATATTGGGTTTGATGGCGGAATCCGCCCATGCTTGAGCCACGTAAAAAAGACTAAGCAGGAGCGTAGGCAAGGGGTGAAAGCATTTCATGAGGCTCACACTACTGCAGGAGACGAAACGCTCCAAGCCTTTGACGCGCAGAAAATAAGAGCTTTCAAGCCCGAGCGAACCTGGCTGGGTCAAAGGGAGAAGGATCCAGCTCCGGGCCCTTACCGGCAATCATCGCAGCAATCATTTTGCCGGTGGCAGGAGCCATACTCAATCCGAGCATGTTGTGCCCGGTAGCCACGTAGGCATTTCTTAGTCCGGAGGCTGGACCAATGGCAGGCAGGCTGTCCCAAGTCATTGGTCGCCATCCATACCAAGTTTCACTTTGACCATCGGGGTGCGGCTGCTTCAGATAGGGTTCGGCCGAGCGTTTGAGTTGTTCCACCCGTGAAGAGGGGATCTGCTCGTCGAATCCCACAAATTCCATCATGGAGCCAAGCCGATACCCCTCCTGAAAAGGCGTGACGCCCACACGATGCTCAGGGAAAAGCATGGGGTAGCTGGGGCAAATGGCAGGACGCGGCATGGTCACAGAGTAGCCCTTGCCAGGTTGAATCGGCAGATAACATCCAAAGAGGTGGCCCAGTTGACCACTTCTTGCACCCGTGGCCAGAACATATCCATCGGCTGTCAGTGGCCCCTTGGAGGTGATGACACACTCAATGCCATCCTCTTCTTTTTCAGCGGAAAGCACTTCGCATGATTCGACAAAGCGAACCCCTCGACACATCAGCCGTTCACGCCATTCCCGGCACAAACGATCGGGGCGCAGCATGGTGTCGGTTTCGTAGAGAAAGGCCCCGGCCAGACCTGGCTTGAGGGAGGGGTCGAGCGAACAAAGTTCAGGCCCTTCGATTCTGCGAGCAGAAACATTGAATTCCCGGGTCAGCAACTGGTCTGTTGCGGCGAAGTCAGCCATGGCACGCTGAGATCGAAGTACATATAACAGACCGGAATCTCTCCACTCACACTTCAACCCCTCCTCCTTGACGAGCTGGTGGTAGGCTGCCATAGAAGCATCCAGAATCGCCTTGAGGGGACGGCCCGATGCGATCATGGACTTGTGTCGACACCGTTTGGCAAATTGCCAGAACCACTTCAATGTCTCTGGATCCAGCGTGGGCTTCACATAGAAGGGCGCGTTGGGATTAAAGAGCGATCGAAGCGCCACGCCGATGGCTGCTGGTTCTGTCAAAGGCAGCACATGACTGGGACAGACATACCCACAGTTCCCGTGGGAACAAGCCCCTGCAATCGCGTGCTGATCGATCACCGTGACCTGATAGCCTGCCTGATGGAGATAATGGGCGCAGGCGACACCAATAACCCCGCCGCCCAGAATCAGGATATGTTTACCGTGAGGAATCATCCGAAAAGCGGTATCGACCGGCCACGAAGGGGTCCATGGGGGAGGAAAGAAAGGTGGATTCACCAAAGACGTAAGCAGACCCCACGATGCGGGGTAGGATGCGTCCATGTTCAAGTTGCTGAAAAGTGGCCTCGAAGCGGCTTCCGATCACACTTTCCTGGATCCAGATTTCTCCCTCGTTCAAGCGCCCGTCAGCCGCCAGGCAGGCCAGTTTGGCACTGGTTCCCGTCCCACAGGGGGATCGATCATAAGCACCCCCCGGGCAGAGAACAAAATTCCGCCCCGTGCGGGCTTGACCGACTACGGGAGCAGTCAACTCCACATGGTCGATAATTCCTCCATCCTCTCCGGTGATCCGATGCTCATCGAGATGGTCGCGAATGGCCTGGGCGTAACGCGACAGTGCCGGAAGTTGATCCGACGCGATGGGAGTCGGGCAGTCTTCGGTCAGGAAAAACCAATTGCCACCCCAGGCGATATCACCTGTGACGCGTCCAATCGAGGGCACATCCAACACGACCGAATGACGATGACGCCAACTGGAAACGTTATCCACTGCCACCCGGTGATTGTCGAACAACTCGAAGCATACAGGCCCCACCGGAGTGTCCAGACGGTGCATGCCCGGCTGGATGCGTCCTAATTGAGCCAAGGTCACCGCCACGCCCATGGTTCCATGTCCACACATACCGAGCAGGCCTACATTGTTAAAAAACAGAACCCCCGCTACCTGATCATCCGAGGTCGGTGGACACAACAGGGCCCCTACCAGATAATCCACTCCCCTTGGTTCGAGCATAAGCCAACGGCGAAAAGCATCATGAAGTTGTTCAAAGCGTAGGGCACGCTCTCGCATGGTGCCAGCCCCCAGGTCTGGGCCTCCGGATAGGATGACCCGCGTCGGTTCTCCCTCAGTGTGAGATTCCATCACTCGCACATCCCCATAGGTCGCAGGTAAGGAAGTCATGATTGGATCCTAGCAACTCAAGCCTCAGTCATGGCCCTGATAACTTGCACCTTCCCACCGAGACCACCAAGCCTTGAACATCTTCCACTGAGCATGCGCTTGCGATTGTTGGCTGGGAGTGAGCGCATCGGTGGGATTGAAATGGTTCTCGTAACCTTCGTGTCCCTCGAGTGCCATGAGATATTTGTAGTAAAGAACCAGGTCTGGACCTTCGTCATACGAGGAGAGTACGCCAAGGGCCTCTTCCAGGGCCATGGCATAGGCTCTTGCCTGTGGGTCCCCATGAGTGGCCATGCGACAAAGCGCCATCAAATGCAGCACCTCCCTTGGGAGGGCATTGCCGATACCGGTGATGGCCCCAACGGCGCCACAACGCAGAAAGCCATGAACCACTTGGGTGTCCACCCCCACCAGTAGAGAAAAACCACGATCGGATCCGGTGATCTGTTCGGCGGCATAAGTGAGGGATGCCTGTCCACCGAATTCCTTGAATCCAACCAGGTTGGCATGCTCTGCATGGATTTGAAAAAAGAGGTCGGCTCGAGTCTCATAACCGTAGTACGGGCTATTGTAGATCACTGCCGGCAAGTCGGGCGCAGCGGATAAAATCGCACCAAAATGATCCCTCTGGGCTGCAGGGCTGGTACCTCTGGAGAGCAGGCGCGGAATCATCATCAAACCTGCGGCCCCTACTTCGGCAGCATGCCGAGCATGCTCGACAGCCAATCGGGTGTTTTGGGCTCCAGTGCCAACAACTACCGGAATACCGGCTTGGGCCAGTTTTTGGACCCCCTCCTGACGCTGATGTTGTTCCAGAAGTGGCCAATCTCCCATAGACCCGCAGTAAACGACCCCCGACATCCCGGCTTCCACCAAGCCTTGGGCTGTTTGAACCAAGTTCTGATAGTCCGGCTGACCCGATGCATCGCAAGGAGTCATCAAGGCAGGCATGCATCCGTGGAAAGTGGTATCCTTCATAAAGTCTGCTTTCAGTCTCGCATGGGAAGGTCGTTGATGGGAGAAAAAACCTGCTCTTCACCCGTCGCTTGGTTCAGATGAACCCTGACCTGCCGGGTCCTCAAGCCATAGCTGTTCTTTTTCCGGGGAGGCAACTCCCTCAGGCAAGGTTTTCTCCATCATGTAGACGACACGCATGCTCGTCACTCCTGAATGGCCGGGATGTGCCTGCTCCCATCGATGCTGAAACCATTTTGCCACCAAAGACCACAAGTGAGCCTGATCCGGATAGTCATAGAGCATCATCATGAATTCCCGCCAGCGATCGCCAGGAAATGTGGCAGGCACATGATGGGGTTTTTCCCATACCTCTTTGCGCATCGGGTCCAGCAAGTCCACCACATCCCCATCCGATAGCGTGGCAGCGATGACAAACCATCCGTCATGAATCATTGGGTTTGGGGAAAACATTCCCCAATATTGATCCATTCTCAGGCACTCGATGCTCCGGCTCAACACCGAGGGAAGGCGGGACTTAAGCGTGTCGGGATAGGTAAAGTTCATGGCAAGATTCCAAAGAAGCATCCACAGAACCATCCAGCCGGCTACACGGGTGCTCATCCCCCATGCATGGTGGTTCATCTCAAGAGGTTTAATCCCCTCCTTATGATGAGAAAACGGCACATGGGGCAACAAACCAAGAAGACACACCCAGGGAAACCAACCCAAATCCATGGTCAGTAGAAAGCCCAACTGAAGGAGGGCTAAACTTGCAACACCCATCCATCGTATGCGCACGGATCGTGCCAGCAGCATCAAGGGGCCTAACCATTCTACCAAAAGAGTGATCCAGGTGAGCACCTGGAGCCAGATCATGGGGCCTTCCAACAACCACTTGCCCAAGGGCTGGCTGTATTGATCGATCTCCAGTGCATACCGGACAGCCATACCTTCCACCCAAGTGGAACCACTCTTGCGTGCCACAGAGAAAAGATAAAGAACACACAACTGAAGACGGAGCCCCCACGCTGGAAAACCCATCCATCGAGTCGCACGGCTGTTTTCATCTGGTTGAAGCGCAAATACGAAACAGGCCCAAAAGAGCAGCAAAAACAGGAGCTTGTCGGCGGCGTAGTTGGTCCATGGATTTCTGGCCTGAAGAGAATGCAAGAGAATCAGCAAGACCCAAGGCACCCAGCGTAGCTGTTTGCCAGAAATCAGCATCAACGAACAGACCATCCCACAGCACAGACAAATATAGACCCACAGAGTCGAACTGGATAGGGCAAGGATCGAGCTAAACCATGGCCAAGTGGCATGCGGAAAGGTCTGCCAAATTTCGAATGGAAACACTCCTTGATCCGATAGAAGCCCTTCGACCACCATCATCCGCCCACCAAACTCGAGCACCAGCAGGCACCCCAATGCCCAACGAAAAACGTCCATGGCTCGACAATCAATGGCCAGCCTATCATCCAGCTGATTCCGAATCGCATCGACCACACCCTGCACTTTCAAGATGAATGATTTTCGCGCCATTGCCCTGAATAACACCACCTGCACACGACGGTTCAAGTGTTTTCCTTGCGATATACTTACCCGGCGTGTGTTACGCGGCGAAGGCTGTCTTGATTTTGAGTCTACAAAGCCTTAGAAGAAACGCGTGAGTGATACGGCACCTTCCCAACAGGAGACATCCCATACTAACTCGGTGGGGCGGTTTCTTTATCTAACCGCGGCCATCAATGGTGGAGTGATTCTCATCATTGAGATCCTGGGGGCCAAGATGCTCTCTCCCTTTTTTGGCACCTCCCACTTCGTTTGGACGGCTCAGATTGCCTCAACCCTGATCTCTCTGGCGTGCGGCTATTATTTTGGTGGCTGGCTTGCCGACCAAAAGCCCAAACTTGATGGATTGTTTCTATGCATGGGGGGAGCGGCCATCTATCTGGCATTTGCCACCCTGGTGCTGGAGCCGGTGGCCTACTTTTTCCTGGGCTTTGAACTTGCCCTCGGATCCGTCTTGATGGCGCTGTTTCTTTTTTTCATCCCCCTGACCCTCCTTGCGGTTACTGTGCCGTTTCTTGTGAGGGTCACTCATGCCCAAAGCAAAAACCTGGGAGTTCAAGTAGGGCGACTCTCGGCCATCAGTACGGTCGGGAGCGTCATCGGAACCCTGCTTATCAGCTACGTATTGATCCCGCTTGCCCACAACAGCACAACGATGATGATCGTGGTGTTACTGGAGCTGGCGCTGGTAGCCATTTTCTTTTTGACCCGTAAGACTTCCTCCACCCCAAAGGGCATCCTCTTGGCCGGGCTCCTTGCAGGAGCGGGCATGGCTTTTGGATCCATGGATGATGAGAGCCGAAGGTCACCGGCGATTGGCAAAACACTCTATCAACAAAATTCCAATTTTGGTCTCATGCAGGTGGTAGATGCGCCTTCGGGGGATGTGCGTTACTATCTCAATGACTACCTGACACAGAATATCTATGACCCCAAGGCAGAACAGAGCCTGACCGTCTTCACCTACATGCTCCATGGGCTGGCCCATGCCTACCACCCCAACCCGCAGAATATTCTTTGTATCGGCCTGGGGGTCGGCATCGCTCCGATGCAATGGGCAGAAGAAGGAGCCAAAGTGGATGTCGTGGAAATCAATCCAGGAGTGGTTGAGGTAGGCGAACGTTTCTTTGGGCTGGACTCAAGCCAATTCAATCTGACCATTGGGGATGGGCGACATTTTCTCAACGCGTCGAAAGACCAATACGATGTAGTGATACTTGATGCTTTTCTCGGTGATAGCTCCCCTTCACACCTCATGAGCCAGGAGTGCTTTCAGAGTATGCGCCAAAGAATGAAAGAGGATGCAGTACTCGTGATCAATGCCTTTGGCAATTTCAGCCACGGAGAAGATTTTTTCATGGCATCCCTGGATAAGACTCTACGGTCAGTCTTTGGGTCCCTGGTCATTCACGACGGAACGCGCGGAAATGTGTTTTTTGTCGCTTCTCCCAAAAATGTGCTTCAGGTGCTTCGAGAAATGGACCTTTCCAAGGTTCACCCGAAAATCAAACCCTTCGTCGAAACTGCCTGGAAAAACACGGCATCGGCTCGACCGGAAAATGGGGTCCTCATCACCGATGACTACAACCCCGTCGAATATTACGACTCGAAAATGAGGGAAAGCATTCGGAAAAATTTCGCCATGCGCATGCGAGGCCGTCACTGATGGATTCTCACGGCATGTTTTTTTTCAATAGAGGGTCCAAAACCCTCCCTCAAAGCCATTGAATTCCTGGACAAATCGGATGTGTCCAGGAAAGCCCTACACAGCCCTTTATTGCAGATCAAGCTCCCTTCATGGAACCCTATCTAGCCATCGCTCTAGCGTGCCTTCTGATGGTCGCTGGCATTTTAGGAAGCCTCGTCCCAGCCCTTCCCAGCACGCCCTTGGTATTCCTGGGGGCGCTCATGCACTTTCTTTGGATGGGCGAAAGAAGTGTCCCGATCTCGATTCTCATCATCATGGCAATCTTGATGATCCTTTCATTGGCGCTCGAATACTTTGCCTCAGCCATGGGGGCTCGAAAACTGGGAGCAACCTGGCGTGGCGTTCTCGGGGCGACTTTAGGGGGCATCATAGGCTTTTTCTTTGGTCTTCCGGGTTGGATCTTGGGCCCGTTGCTCGGAGCGCTTTTGTTTGAGCGTCTGGGGGGGCACTCCACCCAAAAGGCGGCAAAGGCAGGAATCGGAGCACTTTTGGGTATCATGGCAGGTGCATTGGGAAAATTCGTAACTGCATGGATCATGGGTTTGATCTTTATGGGCGCATGGTTGTGGAAGATCCTTTAAAGCTTGATGATAGACAAAATATCTGCATAAAGAGTGATTTGGATCTAACGATCCATTGCTGACACTAATCAGGAGCTGGCTATTAAAGGTAAAAAGAGATTCTTCAGACGGACACCGCGCGACACCACCCGCGTCAACCACAGGATACGCGCTCGCGAAGTCAGAGTCGTTCACGGCGACAAGAATGTGGTGATGGACACCAAAGAGGCCATCAAACTTGCGCAGCAAGCTGGCATGGACTTGGTGGAAATCGCTGAAAATGCTAAACCTCCGGTTTGCCGTATCATCGAGTACGGCAAATACAAATACGAACAGTCCAAGAAGAAGAAAGCCTCGGATTCCCACAAGCAAAAAACCAAGGAGATCCAGCTCAGAATCGCCATTGATGAGCATGATTATGGCATCAAGCTGGCCAGAGCGGAGCGCTTCCTTGCGCAAGGCGATAAATTAGTGGTGCAATTACGCTTTCGTGGACGGGAAAATGCCCACAAAGATCTTGGATTTGAATTGATGAAAAAGGTCTGTGAGGACCTCAACACCATGGGTAAGGTCGACCTGCCGCCCAATTTGCGAGGCAAAAGGGTCACGATGACTCTCTCTCCTCTGCCAAAACATCAACAAAAAAGGCAATTCGACAAACATCTCAAACATCTCTCTGAAGAGGCCCTTGCCAATGATGAAGGTGACTTTGATGATGAGGCTCAAGAGAACGGTGAAACCCAGGAGATCGATCAGAACCAGGATCTCGAGCAAGCGCAAGTTTCTGAGCCATCTCAGGAAAAAAGCGCTCCCACTGACGCCTGATCCAATGCCTGCCAGGTGGAATTTCCACCCTCGGATGGTCTTCATTAAGAGAACTCACCTTCCGGGTGGTTTCATGATTTGCCGGTGGCTCGTCTCTGAAGGTTGTTTCATCCATTCACCGCGCTTGTGTAGCGGTTTTGCCTTACCCTTCCAACGACTGGAAGAAACCATTTATGAAAGCTAAAATCATCATTACGCCAAAAAAGGCTGTTCTCGACCCACAAGGTCAAGCGGTTCTCAATGCGCTGGAGCATATGGGATATGAAGGTGTTCGAGCAGCGCATGTCGGGCGCTACCTGGAGTTGGAAATTAACGAAAAAACCGATGCGGTCTCAGGTCAGATCCAGGAGGCCTGCGAGAGATTCCTATCCAATCCAGTCATCGAAGACTATCGCATCGAGTGGGAGACAACCACTGAAGCATAATCATGCTTCCAAAACTAACGACCTCCGGTGATCCATCCAAGAATCTCACAATGAGCCAGAGTTCCAATTCGAATGTGGAGAGCGCATGCCAACGACTTCAATTTGGTGTGGTTCAGTTCCCAGGTTCCAACAGTGATCAGGACTGTATTCATGCGGTCCAATCCATGGGTCATGAGGCCCACTACATCTGGCACAAGGACACGGACCTTGGGGGCGTTCAAGCCGTCTTGGTGCCCGGAGGGTTTTCTTACGGTGATTACCTGCGGGCAGGTGCGATTGCCCGATTGAGCCCAGTCATGCACGCGGTGGCTCAATTTGCTGAAGCAGGGGGTCTCGTCATGGGAATATGCAATGGTTTTCAGATACTTTGTGAGGCAGGTTTGCTGCCAGGAGCGCTGATACGAAATCGCTCACTGCAATTTCGTTCGGAATTCGTCCATCTCAAGGTCATGCATGACCAATCGCCCTTCACTCAATGCACTCCGAATGGAACCCTTCTGCGCATTCCCATTGCTCATGGCGAGGGTTGCTACTATGCCGACGAAAAGACCCTGGCTGAGATGGAGGACAATCGTCAGATTCTATGGAAATACGCCACCTCATCGGGTGACCTTGAGGAGCACGCCAATCCAAATGGTTCGGTCCAACACATCGCGGGAGTCTGCTCCCAAGAAGGAAACGTCGCAGGACTCATGCCCCACCCTGAACGTGCCTGTCAGCAAATCATCGGCAGTGAAGACGGGCAGCATGTCTTCCAAAGCATCATTCAGCATCTTACTCAAACACACTGAAAATGCCTTGGGTTGAATCTCCATCCTATGCGGAGGCCGCACAGCATTCATTTTTTGCCTGAATCATCATGTCAGAACCAGCCATCACTCCCGAACTCATCCAACAGCATAACCTGAGCGAAGAGGAGTATCAGCTCATTCTCGAACAACTGGGCCGAGAACCCAATTTAACTGAATTGGGCATTTTTTCGGTCATGTGGAGCGAACATTGCTCGTATAAAAATACGCGACCATTGCTCAAGGGGTTTCCGACCCGCAGCCCAAAAGTCCTCGTTCCTGCAGGTGAGGAAAATGCTGGGGTCATTGATATTGGGGATGGACTTGCCATCGCCTTCAAAATCGAATCGCACAATCACCCCAGTGCTGTCGAACCCTTCCAAGGTGCTGCAACGGGTGTTGGAGGCATCATTCGCGATATTTTCACCATGGGGGCTCGCCCGGTCTGCGCGGTTAATTCGCTTCGTTTTGGCAGTCTAAAGTCTCCCGAAGTGCGTCAGCTTTTCAAAGGGGTGGTCGCAGGTATCGGGCATTATGGAAATTGTTTTGGGATCCCCACGGTAGCTGGCGAGGTTTATTTTGATGAATCTTACGAGGGAAATCCTCTAGTCAATGCGTTTTGCCTTGGAGTGTTGCGCCATGAACAGATTGCTCGTGGAGCTGCAAAAGGCGTGGGCAATCCGGTTTTCTATGTTGGACCGGCAACGGGTCGTGATGGACTGGCAGGTGCTGCTTTTGCCTCTCAAGACCTGACCGAAGAGTCCGCACAGCAACAAAGAGGCGCTGTTCAAGTCGGAGATCCGTTCATGGAGAAACTTTGCATGGAAGCCTGTCTTGAGTTGTTGGCTACCGGAGCTGTTGCTGGAATTCAGGACATGGGGGCTGCGGGATTAACCTGCTCGACTTGCGAGACAGCCGCCAGGGGAGGCACCGGCATTGAAATTGAACTGAATCAAGTGCCTCAAAGGGCCCCGGACATGACACCTTATGAAATCATGCTCAGCGAATCGCAGGAGCGCATGCTGATCATCGTGCACAAGGGTCGTGAAGATGAGGTCAAACGAATCTTTGACAAGTGGGATCTACCTTGGGCAGAAATTGGCTTTGTTGCCGATCACGGTCGCATGATTGTGAAAAACCATGGTCAGGTGGTCGCAGATCTTCCTGCAGCAAAACTCGCTGACGAGGCACCCGTTTATCATCGAAGCTTCAACGAGCCTGAGTATCTGAAAGGGACCCGATCGTGGCGTCCAGAGCAAATTCCTGACGTGTCAGATGCCTCCGCCACGTTAATGCAACTTCTTGAATCTCCTTCGATTGCCTCCAAGAATTGGGTTTACCGCCAATACGATTATACCGTTCGCAATGGAACGGTGATCCAACCCGGCTCGGATGCAGCAGTGATCCGGATCAAAAAGGACAGTCTCCCAGAGCTTCCTGAGGACGCTCCCAATCGTTCGGCTGAAGTCGAGGAAAAGTATGTGGCCATGTCGGTGGATGGTAATGGATCTTACGTTTACCTAGACCCCTACGAAGGAGGTAAAATTGTGGTCGCAGAAGCCGCTAGAAATTTGGCTTGTTCAGGTGCCGTCCCTCTGGGAACCACGGACAATCTCAATTTTGGCAATCCGCATCACCCAGAACTTTTCTGGCAGCTGAAAGAGGCCGTGCGCGGCCTGGCAGAGGCATGTCATCATTTTGAAGCTCCCGTCACAGGGGGCAATGTCAGTCTTTACAATCAGAATCCCAAGGGAGCCATCGATCCAACCCCCACTGTCGCGATGGTTGGTCTGATTGAGGATGCCAGCCACATTACGACGCAATGGTTCAAACAAGAGGGAGACCTCGTCATACTGCTCGGAAAACCTGTGGATACAGAAGATCCCTGCCAGGGCTTAGGCGGATCGGCCTATCTACAACTCACTCACCAGCTCAAGACAGGGCTACCGCCCCGCTGCGACCTTGATGCAGAAAAACAACTGCACGATGCTCTTCGGGGATGGATGGCACAGGGTATCATTCAAAGCGCTCATGATTGCAGCGAAGGTGGTCTGGCAGTCACACTTGCTGAATGTTGCATTTCAGGCGAGAAAGCCAGACACACGCCGCAGCTCATGGGAGCGAGCATTCAATTAGAAAAGCCTGAAGGTTTACGTCTGGATGCTCTTCTTTTTGGGGAATCCCAGGCGCGGATCGTGGTTTCCATTCCCCCCAACTTCGAAGGCAAACTTCTCGGCCAAGCAAAAATCCTCGGTATCTCTGCGCAAGTAATTGGTACGGTCGGTGGGGAGACCTTGAGCGTTCAGGCCGGTGATCAACATTTCAGCTGGACAACCCAATCCATGCACGATGCTTGGTTTCATAGCATTGATCGCATCATGGGTGCGTAGCCCAAAGGAACCCACCAGGGTGGACAGCCACTCTCAGTTGGGGAAAAGCTCAAACTTTGGGAAGCAGCTTGGACAAGAAAAGTACAGAAAAAAGCGGGTCTTGGTGTACACACGGGATAATTTCACACCAAAACCCGCTGTCGTCACACTCGTGAAGACGTTTCATTTATACCCATCTGGTTCTATGAATCAAAGGGAAAAAAACATTTTTCTTGGCTGGATGCCGGGAACACACCCCTGACAAAAAACCACATAAATACTTCATTTACTGAATCTTAGGTGATTTAAAGGCTTCGAGAGGCATTTTCATTTAAAGCTTAGTGAGCCGATAGCCAATGTGGGCCAACGCCGATGTCAACTTCCACAGGCACCTCCAATGGCAGTGCCTGGACCATGCACTCACGGATCATGGGCTTGATTTCATCCACTTCATCCAGCTTTGCATCAAAGATCAACTCATCATGAACCTGAAGGACCAGTCGTGATGCGAAGGATTTCCTGGAAAAAGCCTTCCAAACAAGGACCATGGCCGCCTTGATCATGTCCGCAGCGCTCCCCTGGATCGGAGAGTTGATAGCATTGCGTTCTGCCATGGCGCGAATGGTTCCATTGGCTGATTGAATGTCGGGTAAATACCGACGCCTTCCCAGCAAGGTTTCGACATATCCGCGCTTCCGGGCCTGCTCCACAGTGCGATCCATATATGCTTTGATGGAAGGGAAACTTGCCCAATAGTGGTCAATAATTTCACTCGCATCCTTCCTGGAGATCCCAAGCCTTTGAGACAGACCAAAAGCAGACATCCCGTATAGAACACCGAAGTTGACCATTTTAGCTTTCCGCCGCATTTCCTCGGTGACAGCCTCAACCTCAACGTGGAAAACATGCGCTGCGGTCGCTGCATGAATGTCATGGCCACTTTCAAATGCGGCCTTCATAGAGGGATCGCCACTCATGGATGCCATCACCCGCAATTCGATTTGAGAATAGTCTGCAGAGAGAAGGGTAAATCCCTCTTGCCTGGGAACGAAGGCCTTTCGGATCTCTTGCCCGAGTGCATGCCGGATGGGTATATTCTGAAGATTGGGGCTCTGGGATGAGAGACGCCCTGTCGCTGTTGCTACCTGATGAAAGGTAGTATGGATACGTCCAGTGCCTGTATGAATGTTTTGGGGCAAAGCCTCTGCGTAGGTGCTTCTTAGTTTTGACACCATTCGATAATCGAGAATGGTCTGAACGATGGCGTGTTCCGATGCCAGTTGCTGAAGCACGTTTTCATTGGTGGCATATTGACCCGTTCGAGTCTTCTTGGGTTTTTCGACAAGCTTGAGGTGATCAAAAAGCACTTCCCCCAATTGCTTGGGAGAAGCGATATTGAAGTTCATGCCTGCCAGCTCATAGACCCTTTGCTCGAGATGAGTCATTTGTTGGAGTAATTGGTCAGAAAACTGCACCATGGCATCGGTGTCCAGGCGAACACCTTCCTTTTCCATGGAAACGAGCACAGGGATCAAAGGCATTTCCACTTCGTGAAACAAGTGTTCCTGACCGGCATCTTTCAACGGCTTGAGAAGAGATTGCCTCAAGCGCCAGGTGACCTCCGCATCTTCCGCAGCGTATTTGGCCAAGGTAGCCAAATCCACTTGATCCATGGTTTTCTGATCCTTCCCCTTGGGCCCAATTAGACTTTCAATGGAGATAGGATCATAATTTAAATACACCTTTGCCAGAAAATCCAACCCATGACGCTGGTCCTGTTTGAGCAATCGATGGGCAACCATGGTGTCCCACAAGGGCCCCTGAATCTCCCATCCTTGCCATGCCAACACGCTGAGATCGAATTTGAGGTGATGCCCCACTTTTCCAATACCCGCATGAGACAGAACGGGCTGCAGGATGGCGCGCAGTGTCTCCTCCGGTATGGGCTGTGAGTCTCCCACAGGGATGTAGCAGGCCACTCCCGATTCACAACAAATCGACAGGCCAAGGAGTTGGGCCTTTTTAGGATCCAAATCCGTGGTTTCGGTATCCACCGCCAGCCACTCCTGCTTCATCCATTGCTTGACCCAATGTCTCAACGAGATTTCATCGGTTAGGCATTCAAATTGATGTTCATAGTTCTCAAGGGTCAGTGCGCTCTCTTGAGTGGATTTCGCATCCTCCCTTTCCACCTCTTGCGGCATCACCTGACCCAGCAATTCAAGCTGTTCCTTTTGTCCCCCCTGGCGTTGCTTTCCCGTTTCATCATGGAAATTGCCCACTGATTGCAAAAGCCGCTTGGCAAGGCTGCGAAACTCAAGTTCTGCTAAAAGCGGCTCCAACAAAGTTAGGTTGGGCTCCTTGATTTCCAAGGTGGCCAAGTCATGACCCAAAGGTACCTCGACATCGATGGTTGCAAGCTTTCTGGAGAGTCTGGCTTGATCGCCGTGTTCGCGAAGTCGCTCGCCCAACTTACCCTTAATCGAGCATGCCGCCTCCAACACAGCCTCCAAAGACCCATATTCTGCCATCAGTTTGGTGGCCGTTTTTTGTCCTACCCCAGGAACTCCGGGAATGTTATCGGACGCATCTCCCCAAAGACCGAGAATGTCGATCACCTGGGTGGGGGTTTCTATCTCCCATCGTTTGCAGGTCTCCTGAACACCCTCCACTTCGGCAGCTCCCCCCTTCCGCCCGGGCTTGAGCAAATAGGTGTGTTCGGTGACCAATTGTGAAAAGTCCTTATCAGGTGTCACCATGTAGGTCGTGAAGCCCTCGGTTTCGGCCCTTCGCGCAAGGGTACCGATGATATCATCCGCCTCATATCCATCCAGAAAGACCAAAGGCAGGCAAAGGGCTTCACATAGGCGATGCACCAGAGGTATCGAGGCAGCAAGTTCCTCAGGCATCGCCTCGCGCTGGGCCTTGTATTGGGGAAAAAGAAGATGACGTGCAGTGGGAGCGGCCGTGTCCAGCGCCATGGCCATGTGTGTCGGTTGGTGGGTGCTTCTCAGATCTAGAACCACATTGAGCAAACCATGCAGTGCAGAAGTATTGAAACCCTTCGAATTGCGAATGGGATTCGTGATGAAGGCAAAATGGGCTCGATAAAGCAACGCCATGCCATCGAGGAGTAACAAGGTCTTTCCCATGTCCATGGTTGTAACCGTCCGGAGGGGAAAGGGTCACGTTTTAAAGTCGTCCATTCAACTCCGAGGTTTTTGAACAAGCCCGGTATTCATGTTAATTTGTATGTTGGGTTCGTTGTGTTTCCAATTTTGTATGAAGAATAAGCCCCTAACGAAATCTCCTCATTCTAAGGAACAAGATCCTGAATCTTCCTGGAGTGCCTTGGCTACCTTGGTCGTTGGGCTGGTTTATTTCCTGATCGCTCGGCTAAATATCGAACTCACCGCCCCAGACTCGGGAGCTTCTCCAGCCTATATACCCGCGGGTCTTGCAGTGGCCCTGTCGATACTCTACGGGAGAGTGACTTGGCCCGGAATCGCCATGGGCACCTTGTTGATCGAGGGGCTTTTTTTGCTGGATTCCGGACAATGGACTTCCATGACATCCAGCTTGCTTTGCCTTTTGTCTGCTGCGACGAGCACCTGGCAAGCGTTGCTATGTGCTGACTGGTTGAAACAA
>Ga0181585_10000646_pt1 | contig 29436 bp, 24 predicted proteins | sample 071ome_29_FD_132469 | JGI IMG/M metagenome (GOLD analysis project Ga0181585, IMG submission 132469) | Coastal salt marsh microbial communities from the Groves Creek Marsh, Skidaway Island, Georgia - 071407BT metaG (megahit assembly) | ecosystem: Environmental > Aquatic > Marine > Intertidal...
GCCGCAATACCGCCCTTGAGAAAGCTTTTCCCCATCTGGCCCGCCCGGACAGCCCTTCGCTTGCGGTTGGTGCCACGCCAAAGTCAGGTTTTGCCAAGAAACGCCACCGGGTGCCGATGCTCTCCCTCGGAAATGCGTTCAACGATGAGGACGCCCAGGAGTTTGATGAGCGTGTCCGCCGGTTTCTCAGCCTTCCGGAAGATGCCAGCATCAGCTACTCGGTCGAACCGAAGATTGACGGGCTGTCGATCAGTCTTCGTTATGAAAACGGCCACCTTACCGAGGCCATCACACGCGGGGACGGGGCCGAAGGAGAAGATGTTACTGCCAACGTGAAGACCATCGCTGAAATCCCGCATAAACTGAGTGGTCCCACCCCTGAAATCGTTGAAATACGGGGGGAGATATATATCGGGAAATCTGAGTTTCAGGCCCTCAACAAGACCCAGGAAGAGACCGGCGGCAAGACCTTTGCCAATCCCCGAAACGCTGCGGCCGGTTCACTCAGGCAGAAAGACCCGCACATCACCGCATCCCGCCCTTTGCGCTGTTTTACCTATGCTGCGGGGGAAATGTCCGCCGTCGTTGCCACAACACATGACGGCTTTCTTGATGCGTTGCGCAACTGGGGATTACCGGTGAACCCCCTCACCATTACCGCAGAGGACATGACCGCCGCGCTGAAACATTACAAGGTCATCAGCGAGGCAAGGCCAGAACTCGATTACGATATTGACGGCGTCGTCTACAAGGTGAACCGCCACGACTGGCAGACACGTCTCGGTCAGGTGAGCCGGTCGCCACGCTGGGCCATCGCCCATAAATTCCCGGCAGAAAAGGCGGAAACCATCCTGGAGGGAATTGATATTCAGGTTGGCCGGACAGGCGCACTCACGCCGGTGGCCCGGCTTAAGCCGGTAACCGTTGGCGGGGTTGTCGTATCGAACGCAACCCTCCATAACGAAGACTACATCAGGGACAAGGGGATCATGATCGGGGATACTGTCCGGATACAACGGGCAGGTGATGTCATCCCGCAGGTCCTTGAAGTGATCTTAGAAAAACGCCCTGAAGATGCGATTGCCTTCATTTATCCTGAAACCTGCCCTTCCTGCGGCAGTCCGGCGATACGTCCGGAGGGGGAAGCGGTCCGGCGGTGTACGGGGCAGTTGTCCTGTCCTGCCCAGGTGGTGGAAAGGCTCAAGCATTTTGTCTCGCGTGATGCCTTTGATATAGACGGGCTGGGCAGCAGGCTGGTGGAAGAGCTGTATCACGACGGCCTTCTGACTGACCCTGCGGATATCTTCGCCCTCCCGGACAGAAAGGAAGAACTCGCCGCCCGGGAAGGTTGGGGGGAAGTATCTGCCCGCAATCTTGCCGACGCTATCAACCAGCGGCGACGCATTGATCTTGACCGTGTGATCTATTCGCTGGGCATTCGCCAGGTCGGTCAGGCCACCGCAAAACTTCTGGCCCGTTATTACCTGTCCATTCCAGCGCTGATGGAAGCGGCCGCCGATGCCGCCGGCAAAGAGGGCCCGGCCTGGGATGATCTGATCCGCATTGATCAGATCGGTGAAAGTGTCGCCGGTGATCTGGTTGCCTTTTTCAATGACATCCATAACAACCATGTGCTGCACAAGCTTCTCAAAGAGATAGAAACGATTGCACCGGAAGCGGTTGCAACCGGCAGCCCCGTTTCGGGCAAGACCGTCGTCTTCACCGGAACACTGACAAGCATGAGCCGCGCGGAAGCAAAAGCCAGAGCCGAAGCCATGGGGGCAAAGGTGGCAGGTTCTGTCTCTTCAAAGACAGACTACGTGATTGCCGGCGCTGATGCGGGAAGCAAGGCCAGAAAAGCCCGGGAACTCGGGCTGACCATCCTGACCGAAGATGAATGGGCAAATCTCACCGGTACATCGTCCTGACCTGAAGAACGATTGCGATCAAACCTGTCCCGCCAGAGGGGCGGTGAAGCGTTCGAGCCACGCCTGCGCCTGATCATCGCCCCGCGATGCAATCAGCGGGCTGATTTCCCGGCGCACCCTTTCATGATACGTATCCACCCAGTTAATCTCCGCTGTGCTCATCAGTTCAGCGCGGATCAGCCGCCGGTCAAAAGGAACAAGGGTGAGGGCTTCAAAGCCGAGATTTCCGTCCCCTCCCTCAATAACAAGGACAAGATTTTCCGTCCGGATACCAAAGGCGCCTTCGCGATAGAATCCCGGCTCGTTTGACAAAACCATGCCGGGGCGGATCTGAGCCGTACCACGCCTGGAGATGCTGGCCGGGCCTTCATGCACCCCGAGGCAGCACCCCACCCCGTGGCCTGTGCCATGATCATAGTCCATCCCCTGCTGCCATAAAGGTGCCCGGGTGATGGCATCAAGTTGCACCCCGGTCGTGCCATGGGGAAACCGCGCCATATCAAGCGCGATATGTGCCCGCAGGACATGGGTATAGGCGTCGCACATGGCATCGGACGGCTTCCCTGTGGAAATGGTACGGGTGATATCCGTTGTGGCATCCCGATACTGACCGCCGCTGTCAATAAGACAGAGATTGTCTTCCGGAATGATCTGGTCTGCCCCGGGTTCTGCCCGATAGTGCACAATTGCGCCATTGCCGCCGCCGCCGCAGATAGTCGCGAAACTGGGGCTTAAGAAACCATCCTCCTGCTCTCTGAATTCGGCCAGTTTGTCGGCGGCTTCGGTTTCCCTTAACGGATACCGGGTGAGCGTGTGATCAAACCAGGCAAGGAAGCGGATCATTGCCACCGCATCTCTCTTATGGGCGGCGCGGAACCCTGCGGCTTCCTCTTGTGTTTTCTCAGCCTTCATCGACACCATCGGCAGTGTATTTTCGATAACCCGGCCCGTGAGCATCTGCCGTATTGCCACCGGACATGAGGACGGATCGACAACAACACCATCCGCCAATCCTGCCAGAGTGTCACCAAGCCGGGCCTGATCAGCAAAAGACAGGCCGGTCTGATCGACGGCGTCAAAACGCTCCTTGCTTGCGAAAACCGTGACTTTGCCTGAAATGTCCAGAAGCGCAAAAGCCAGGATCACGGGAGTATGGGGAAGATCTCCCCCCCGGATGTTCAGCAACCAGGCCAGCGACGCCGGATCACTGATCACAAGGGCAGAGGCCGCAGGATCAATTTTCTGCAAGGCCCTGATCACAAGGTCTGTCTTTTCAACCCGGCCAAGGCCGGCATTCGAAAGGGGAAAATCCCAGGCTTTGCTCCTTGGCGGCAAGGGTTGATCCGGCCAGGCCAGATCAATCGGGTTGGCAGCGACAGGATGCAGGGAAACACCTTCCGGGCTCAAGGCATCTTCAAAACCACGATACTGGGATACCGTCATAAGCCAGGGATCAAAACCCAGCCTGCCACCTTTCATATGTGTCTTGATCCAGTCATTTGGTGTGGTTGACGGCACGGTAAATGTTGCCCAGTCCTCAGATGTCTGGGTCTGCATCTGGAGGGTATAGCGGCCATCAGAAAAAAGCGCGGCAAGGTTGCTGGTGACGACCGCTGTCCCCGCTGAACCGGTGAAGCCGCTGATATGGGCAAGGCGTTCTTCGGAAGCCGGCACCTCTTCACCGGAAAAACAATCCCCGCGGGGAACAAGAAACCCATCCAGATTTTGCGCCTCAAGCCATTGCCGTAACGTTTTCAGCTTATCTGTCATCTCTTCTCACGCCCCTTCCATCACGATTGTCGCCCAGCCGCTGACAATCATCTGGTCCTTAAGCGAAAGCCCGTGCCGTGCATGCGCGTTAACAACCTGCTCGGCCTGATTTTCCAGCACCCCTGAAAGGATCAGCACCCCGCCGGAAGACAAGGCTTTCGCCGCGTCACCTGCCATCGCCACAAGTGGGCCCGGCAGAATATTCGATAAAATCATATCATAAGGCGCATGGCGCCGGACAAGGTCACTTTCATATCCATCCGAAACCCCGGTTGTGATGATGCCATCCACCGAATTGTCCCTTGTGTTCCGGGCCGTAACATCGACCGCGACCGGATCATTGTCCACGGCGATAATATGTGCGGAGGGGCACAGTTTTGCCGCCGCCATCGCCAGAATACCGCTCCCGCAACCAATATCAGCAATACGCAGAGACCGGTCCCCTGGCAGATGCTTCTCCAGCATGGTGATGCATCCTTCCGTCGTCCCGTGGGTGCCTGAACCAAAAGCCTGCCCGGCGTCAATACAAAGCCCCGTCTTTCCCTCCGGCACCGGTGTGGTGATATGACTGCCATGGATCCAGAAGGACCCGATATCAAGGGGCGGAAAGGATTTCCGGTTTTCGCTCAGCCAGTCTGTTTCGGGCAGGCGGATGATCGTCAGATCTGACACATTCTGGCCGGTAACTGAGCAGGCGGTATCAATCGCCATTTCAATCTTGTCCCGGCGGGGCTCTTCTGTGCAGATCATCTGGACAAGCCACGGATCTTCGTCATGGGCCCGGTGAAAACTGACCGCTTCCACCGCCGCCGCCGCGCCGACCATTTCGGCAACAGCGTCAATCTGATCAGGAAGGCGGAAACTGATCTGCCACAACCCTGACATCACCCGCCCTTCCGCACCAGCGAAACAAAACCGGCCACGACCCTCTTCTCCCCTGCCTTGTCAAAGGAGATGCTGAGCTTGTCGCCATCTTTCGAGAGAACATTGCCGTTGCCGAATTTCTGATGGAACACACGGTCACCCGGCTCAATCGAAGAAGACCCGACAAGGCCGGGGCTGTGTTCCCCCGGAGCCCGCGCCGGTGTCAGCCCGGTACGCCGGCGTTCCTTGAGCCGCGCCCATCCCGGGCCATATCCGGATGCCGCCGTAGGCGTAAGCTGATTGAAATCCGTATTTATGGCGGCTCCGGTGGCATGTATCATACCCTGCTCTGTCTCCTCGTGAATATTGTCAGCCGGAAGCTCGGTCAGAAAACGGGAAGGAATGGCGCTTTGCCAAAGCCCGTGGACACGTCGTGAGGACGCATAGGACAGGTGAAGCCTGCGTCTTGCCCGAGTGATGCCGACGTAAGCCAGCCTGCGTTCCTCTTCAAGGCCCGCGCCACCTTTTTCATCCAGCGTTCGCTGGGACGGGAAAATACCCTCTTCCCATCCCGGCAGGAAGACAACGTCGAACTCAAGCCCTTTGGCGGCATGAAGCGTCATCAGCGTGACTTCACCTTCAACCCCGGCATTCTCGCCATCCATGACAAGGGAAATATGCTCAAGAAACCCGCCAAGGCTGTCAAAACTTTCCATGGCCGATACCAGTTCCTTGAGGTTCTCAAGCCTGCTTTCGGCTTCAGGGGTTTTCTGTGCCTGCCACATGGCCGTATAGCCCGACTCGTCAAGCACCATCATGGCAAGATCGGTATGAGCCAGGGTTTCCGCTTCTTTCCGCCAATGGGCAAACATATTGACGATCTGGGCCAGATTCCGGCGGGCGGCAGGCTTGAGCTCATCGGTGCCGAGTAGCATTTCGGCTGCCGCAAGCATAGGCATCTGCTGACTGCGGGCAAGTTGATGGATCGTCTGTATTGTCGCCGCGCCGATGCCTCGCCGGGGGGTGTTGATAATCCGCTCAAAAGCCAGGTCATCTGCCGGTTGCGCGATGACCCGCAAATAGGCTATCGCGTCCCGGATTTCCTGCCTTTCGTAGAATTTTGAACCCACGACACGGTACGGCATCCCGATCTGGATGAACCGTTCTTCAAATTCCCTTGTCTGGAAGCCCGCGCGGACAAGAACAGCAATTTCATCATACCTTGCCTCATCTCTGCGGATGAGACTTTCGATAGTATCGGCAACACCGCGCGCCTCGCTCATCCCGTCCCAGTATCCTGAAACACGGAGCGGATCCCCTTTCTCGATGCTGGTGAAGAGGGATTTGCCAAGCCGGGTTTCGTTATTTGAAATCAGCGCGGATGCCGCCTCAAGAATATGCCCGGTGGAACGGTAGTTCTGCTCAAGCCGGATTGTCACGGCTTCGGGATAGACATCCTCAAATTTCAGCATATTGCCGATTTCAGCCCCGCGCCAGCCGTAGATGGACTGGTCATCATCACCGACACAGCAAAGATTCCGGCTTTTCTGGGCAAGAAGACGTATCCACAAATACTGCGAGAGATTTGTATCCTGATACTCATCGACCATCAGATGCGTGATACGGCCATGATATTCAGCCAGAATATCGGGGTTTTCATTGAAAAGAGTAAGGTTATGCAGCAGAAGATCGCCAAAATCACAGGCGTTCAGCTCCAGAAGCCGCCGCTGATACTGGCGATAGAGATCAATCCCCGTTCCTTCGGCAAGTTCGATTTCCTCGGCCGGGCTGACTTTATCCGGCGTCAGCCCTTTGTCTTTCCAGCGGCTGATTGTTGCCAGCAGCATCCGCGGGGGAAACCTCTTCGGATCCAGCCCCGAGACTTCGAGCAACTGCTTGATAAGACGGAGCTGATCATCGGTATCCAGAATGGTGAAATTGGATTTGAGCCCGACGCATTCGGCGTGACGACGCAGAATACGCGCGGCAAGGGCATGAAATGTGCCGAACCAGACCTGCTCAACCGCAGGACCGATCATCGACGCCACGCGGTCTTTCATTTCCCGGGCCGCCTTGTTGGTGAACGTCACCGCAAGAATGTTCCAGGGCTTGGCCGTGCCGGTGGCAAGAAGATGGGCAAGACGTGAAGTCAGGACTTTTGTCTTGCCGGTTCCTGCACCCGACAGAACCAGAAGCGGGCCATCAAGATGACGGACAGCCTCAAGCTGCGCGGGGTTGAGCCCCTGAAGCCAGGGACGGGACATATCATCGGGAAGTGTAGTCAGCGCATCATGAACCATACATGTTATGTAGCACGCCCGAATGGGTTGGGGTAGTCCTGCGGGCAGGCAAATTGACAGTTCAGGCTCGTGTTTCAAGTTGATTTTGCGATATTGATTGCCTAGGCTAGCACCATATCGGGAGGATACCGCCATGCGGCCGTTAATTCTCAAATGTTTTGTTGGGCTGACCTTGTTGCTCGCCGGATGTGCCGTCTCCCCGGACAATCTGGCAAGCGATGACCGCGATCCCTATGAAGCCACCAACCGCAAGATTTTCACCTTCAACACCAAAGTCGATGATGTTGTCCTTGAACCTGCGGCAAAGGGATATCGCAAACTGCCGTCAATGGTCCGAACCGGGCTTACCAATCACGTGACCTGGACGTCCCACCCCGGCACAGCGGTCAATTCCGCCTTGCAGGGAAAACTTGAAAATGCCGCCCTTGCTTCCATCCATTTCCTCATGAACGGGCTGACACTCGGCTTTGTTGATCTAACCGAAGATGACGCGCCTGAGAGCGAGGATTTCGGCCAGACACTCGCCCATTGGAACACACCTGAAGGCCCTTATGTTGTCATGCCGCTTCTCGGCCCCGGAAGTGTGCGGAGCCATGCAGGCTTTATCGTTGACGGACTTACGAACCCGCTCAGCTATCTGGGTGAGCCGACCATAGACACTATTCAGGACGTTGGCCTGCCGGCAGGAGCGCTGACATTTCGCGGCAATAACTTTGAACAAATCAACGACATAAAATACAATTCCGTCGATCCGTACGTGAAGACACGTTCCATTTATTTTCAGTATCGGGAAGGCCAGATCAATGATGGCGATGTTTCCGTCGAAACAGATACCGATGCCCAGTTTGACCAGTTTCTTGATGGCGAAAAAGAATGATATCCTGTTTTCCCGCATCCCGATTTCTGCAACTTGGCCGGATAATATTCCTTATTTCGGCTATAGCGCTCATCCCGGCTGTATCCAGGGCTGAGCCAAGGCTCGAAGAAAGCCTGAAACTGGTGAACACCCTCGTGGCTGACATCATGGCCGTAGTGGAATCAGACCCTTCACCGGAAAAAGTCCGGATTGAAACCGATCGTATGATCGACACGTATTTTGACTATAACATTATCGCCCGGTTTGCGGCAGGCAACGCGTGGCGGAGCGCGAGCGATGCAGAAAAAACCGCCTATATGAACGCCTTTCGGGAGATATTGTTATCGCTTGCCGAAACCCAGTTCAATTATTTCAAAACGCTGGAATACAAACCGGGCTTGGTCACGCCCAAAGGTGATAAACTGGTTGTGGTTCAGGGGCAGATACATGATACGTCAGGAGAATTGCCCGATACGGCCGTATCATGGCGTATCCGGACATGGGCAGATAAACCGCCGCGCATCATCGATATTGAGATTGAAAACATTTCCATGCTGATCACTCAACAGCAGGAAAACACCGCGATTATCAACAGCAATGGTGGCTCATTTCAGGCGTTGATTGACAGCCTCACCCTACAGGCCAGGGAAATCAGGGCTTCCCCCGGCCTGACCGGCCAGAATTAAACCTTATCTGCTGATAGGCTTGTATTTGATCCGGGTCGGCTGATCAGCACTGGCCCCCAGACGACGGCGGCGGTCTTCTTCGTAAGCCTGCCAGTTTCCTTCAAACCATTCGACATGGCTGTTGCCTTCAAACGCCAGAATATGGGTGGCGATCCGGTCAAGAAACCACCGGTCGTGGGTAATGACCACCGCGCACCCGCCGAATTCGAGAAGAGCTTCCTCAAGCGCCCTCAGGGTATCGACATCGAGGTCGTTTGTCGGCTCATCGAGAAGAAGAAGATTGCAGCCGGATTTCAGCATCCGGGCCAGATGAACGCGGTTTCTTTCCCCGCCGGAAAGCTGTCCAACCCGTTTCTGCTGGTCACTGCCACGGAAATTGAACTGCCCGACATAAGCCCGTGAGGCCACAACCCTCTTGCCCAGCTCAATCTCATCATGGCCGTCGGAGATGACTTCCCATACCGTTTTGCTGTTATCAAGGGCATCACGGGACTGATCGACATAAGCCATCTTCACGGTTTCCCCGATCTTCAGCTCGCCGGCATCCGGATTCTCCTGCCCGGTGAGCATCCGGAAAAGCGTTGTCTTGCCGGCGCCGTTCGGGCCAACCACGCCGACGATACCACCGGGCGGAAGACGAAATTCCAGATCATCTATCAGCAGTTTTTCCTGAAAGGCTTTGCTGAGGCCACTGGCTTCGATGACAACATTGCCAAGCCTCGGGCCGGGCGGGATCTGGATGCGGGCGGCTTCACCATGGGCTTCATGTTGCTGTTCAAGAAGCTGTTCATACGCCTGCAGACGTGCCTTGGATTTTGCCTGCCGGGCCCGCGGCGCTGAGCGTACCCATTCCAGCTCACGGGCAAGAACCCTGTTCCGTGCCTCTTCTGTCCGGCCTTCCTGCTCAAGCCGTTTCTGTTTCTGTTCAAGCCAGCCGGAATAATTGCCCTGATACGGGATGCCATGGCCACGATCAAGTTCAAGGATCCAGCCTGCAACTTCGTCCAGAAAATACCGGTCGTGGGTGATGGTAACCACCGTGCCCGGAAAATCGTGGAGAAAACGCTGCAACCAGGCAACACTTTCAGCATCGAGGTGGTTTGTCGGCTCATCGAGAAGCAGAATATCCGGCGCGCTCAGCAAGAGCTGGCACAAGGCAACCCGTCTCTTCTCCCCGCCGGAGAGGTTTTCCACCCCCCAGTCCGATGGCGGCAGACGAAGCGCATCCATGGCAATAGACGCTTTACGCTCAAGATCCCAGGCATCGGCGGCATCAATCTTTTCCTGAAGCTCGCCCTGTTCCATGATGAGCGCATTCATTTCATCGTCGCTCATCTCTTCGCCGAATTTGGCGCTGATCTCATTGAAACGGTCAACAAGCTGCTTTGCCTCACCCATGCCAAGCATGACGTTTTCCAAAACGGTGAGGTTTTTATCCAGTTCCGGTTCCTGCGGCAGATATCCGATCTTGATCCCGTCCGCTGGCCTGGCTTCACCCTGATATTCTGTCTCTATACCCGCCATGATCCGCAGCAGGGTGGATTTTCCCGCCCCGTTGATCCCGAGAACACCAATCTTTGCCCCGGGCAGGAACGACAGGGAAATATCTTTCAGCACTTCCTTGCCCCCGGGCCAGGTTTTGCTCAGGCGGCTCATGGTGTAGACATATTGCGGATTTGCCATGGGAACATTTCCTCCGGAAAAACTTAAAACGATGTTGTGTTTATAGACCAGTCAGGATGGCTTCGGGAACAAGAATTTCCTTTATTTCCCTGCGAATGCCAATCCATCGCATATGGATGGAGTTGCGAACGATTTCTTCATCCTGTTTTTTCAGCTCATCGGCAATGGGCGCCCAGCGGATCAGCGCATCAGCACTGGACTGAAAGGCATTTGCTCCCTCCGCAAGATCTGCCCATGCCGCAACTTCGCTCCGCGCCCGGCCGCGATCGATCATCCCGTCAAACTCGCCCGGGTCAATGTCATCCTGATCATAATCTGAAAGTATGGCCGTGATGATACGTTCCGCCAGTGATTTCGCCTGTTCAGGTGTTGCTGCATTCCGGCTGACCATGAGCGCACCATAGAAAATGGCCAGATCGGCCACCGCCGCGCCGAAAATATGCCAGCGGGCCATTTTCATGGAGACAAGATAGGTTTCGTTTTCAAAAAGTTTGGGATACTGCGTTCCCGCGCGTGTCTTGATATAGGTGTAGAGCGTGACCTGTGAAACAAAGGCCGCCTGTTTTTCCGTATACTCTTTAAGCTGGTCCAGCGAGGTAAGCGGCTCCGGAGGCACAAGCCCCAGATACCGCTGAACTTTCCTGATAGAATTGAAAACCAATTCTCCCCCCTGATGAAATCAAGTGTATTTTTCTTGCTATTTATACCCATGTGTAAGATATTTATGTCATCTGCACTAGCAGAATTCGTCTACATAATCTCTTGGGGGGAGATGATGATAGTCTTCACCCCGGTTATGTATTTCAGCCCGTTTGGGCGTATTAACACGGGGGAGGACTATGAGTAAATCATCCTCAAGTGATCGCGAACTGCATTGGCAGAAGACAAAACTGCTGACAGCGATCACTCTAATCATTTGGTATTTCTTTTCATTTGAAATCCATCTCTGGGGCGAAGCGTTGAATACCGCTGGCTTCCCGGGTGGATATTTCATGGCTGGTCAGGGAGCACAGGTGGCTTTTGCTATCCTTGTGTTTTGGTTTGCCCGCCAGCAGGACAAAATCGACGAGGAACACGGCGTAGCCGAATAAGGGGGAAACAATGCTTAAACTCGAAGGTGGTTTTATTCAAAACCTTGGCCGAGTCTATGGGTTGTACACCCTTGGATTTCTCGGCTTCGTTATTCTCATGGCGATACTTGAAGTCGCCGGTGTGTCCAATACGGTAATCGGATGGCTTTTCGTTGCTTTCACCGTGGTGATCTACGCCTTTATCGGTGTTTTGTCACGGACGATGGAATCCAGCCAGTATTACGTTGCCGGGCGTGAAGTTCCTGCCGTTTTCAACGGGATGGCAACAGCGGCGGACTGGATGTCCGGTGCGTCATTCATCGCGATGGCTGGCGGGATCTATCTTAAAGGTTATCCTTATATGGCATTCCTGGTGGGCTGGACCGGCGGTTACGTGCTGGTGGCATCGCTCATCGCGCCATTCCTGCGTAAATTTGGTTGCTATACCGTGCCGGACTTCATCGGCACACGCTATGGCGGCAATTTTGCCCGTCTCTGCGCCGTGATCATTCTGGTGGTGGCCTCCTTCACTTATGTGACGGCTCAGATCACCGGCACCGGCATTGTGGCGTCCCGTGCGCTGCAGATACCGTTTGAGCTCGGGGTATGGATCGGCCTTGCCGGCATCCTGTTCTGTTCCATGCTTGGCGGCATGCGTGCCGTGACATGGACACAGGTGGCCCAGTACATCGTGTTGATCATCGCCTATCTTATTCCGGTTGTGTGGATGTCCAACAAGCTTGGCTATGGCCTCATCCCGCATTTAGCCCAGTTTGATGCGGTTGGCCGGGTGCAGGAACTCGAAGCGCTTCACGGCGTCAAGACGTTACTGCCAACAGCGGCTGCCAAAGCTGAAGCCGGCGGTCTCGCCGCGCTTACGGTCGGGATCAACGATGCGTCCACAACGCCGATGGCAAAGTGGAAGTTCTTCACCCTCGTGCTTTGCATGATGGCGGGTACTGCGTCGCTTCCGCACGTGCTGATGCGCTACTTCACCACGGCTTCCGTCCGGGCTGCCCGTCAGTCCGTGGGTTGGTCACTTCTGTTCATCTGCCTTCTCTATCTGACGGCTCCGGCTCTTGCGACCTTCACCAAACTGTCGCTGCTGGACCCGACTGTTGCCACAAGCATCATCGGCAAGTCGGTTGCTGAAGTGTCAAATCTTGAATGGATCCAGAAGTGGAGCAGTGTCGGCTTCCTGAAGATCATTGATGGAAACGGCGATGGCCTGATCCAGATCAATGAATTCTTCATGAAGGGTGATATCGTGGTTCTTGCCACGCCTGAAATGGCTGGCCTGCCTTACGTGATCTCCGGTCTGGTCGCCGCAGGTGGTCTGGCGGCTGCCATGTCCACGGCGGATGGCCTGCTGCTTGCTATCGCCAACGCCCTTTCACATGATCTCTACTACAAGATCATTGATCCTAAGGCTGAAACCAAGACCCGCCTGCTTGTCGCGCGTGCGCTCCTGCTGGTGGTTGGTGCTGCAGGTGCCTTTGTGGCGTCCATGAAGCTCACCGGTATTCTTGGTGCGGTGGCCTGGGCGTTCTGCTTTGCCAATTCAGGCCTGTTCTTCCCGCTGGTTCTCGGCGTCTGGTGGAAACGGGCTAACCGCGCCGGTGCGCTGGCCGGGATGATTGGCGGCTTTGGTGCCGGTGCTGCATATCTCTACTACGTGCAGTTTGCCGGTGGCACACCATGGTTAGGCCTTGATGGTCTTCGCTTCGGGATGATCGGTATGCCGGTCAGCCTGATCCTGATGATCGTTGTCAGCCTCATGACCGAAGAGCCGGATGCCGAAACCCAGAAGATGGTTGAAGAAATCCGTGTTCCGGGTGGCAAGACTCTTCTGGACGCTGACCACTAAGCCGGTCTTCTGAAAATCAGGCCGGGGCAGGAAATTCTTCTTGCCCCGGTTTTTTATTGCCTGCTATCACAGTAGCAGATGCATTGCCCGGGGAGGTAAACATGGACAGCGCATTTCCTGTCTGGCTCATGCTCATGGATTACGCGCTCGGCGCCGTGATGTGGACACTCATCGGCCGGTTCGGGATGTCGATCTTTCTTGCGGAAAATTCCAGCTTCTTTTTCATGCGCATGTTTGTGGTCACTACAAACCCGATCATCCGGTTGGCGCGCCCTATCACCCCCGGGTTCCTTATAGATCGGGTCGTACCGCTCTATGTTGCCTGGTTTGTGTTCATGTTTCGCTTTTATGTTTTGCCGCTGGTGATGGGCTACAGCGTTATGGGGGTGCTTTCCTTCCCGCTGGAAGGCGACATTGCCCGCATCATCTATGATATAGGCCTTATGTTCCGCTGAGATTAAGGTGTTACGAAACCATAACCCTGACCCGGGGTGATGGAAACACGGCCCGTGATCTTCTGGTCACCGAGATCAAGTAGCAGTATCTCACCCTCGCCATCAGCACCGCTGAACTGAAGCACCAACTGCCCGTCGTCACCTGTGCTCGCGCCGACAAGATCCATTCCCTCAGGATACTGAAACCGGGTTTCACCTGTTGTTCTGGCAAGGCGGTCACCGACGCCGGTTGCAAGACCATAGGCAAGCAACGCCAGCCCGAAAACAATAAGAACAGACATCACCACAACAGCCGCCTTCACCGGGCCGACCCAGGCTGGCATCGGCGGCTCATCGCCCGTTTGTATTTCGGACTGGCGATCTTTTTCAGGATTGTGCATATTAGCCGCCATGTCTCAGCCTTTCATCATCACATTAACCGTTCCGGCGGATGCAAACCCCGATCGCCTGGATCGCTGGCTTGCCCATCAGCTCTCTGAACCTTCAACAGATAGCCCAGAGCATGTCCGGGGGGCAAGTCAATTACCGGTTTTATCTCGTTCGCGGGTTAAAAACCTTATTCTTGACGGTATGCTCAACATTGACGGGCAATGCGTGAAAGACCCGTCTTTCACCGTTGCACCGGGGCAGACATGCACGCTCACCATTCCGGCATCTGCCCCGGCCACGCCAGAAGGCCAGTCTATACCGCTCAATATTCTCTATGAAGATGCCCATATCATCGTCATCGACAAACCTGCCGGTCTGGTGGTGCATCCCGCCCCGGGCACGCCTGACGGCACGCTTGTCAATGCGCTGATTGCCCATTGCGGGGATCAGTTGACCGGCATAGGCGGGGAGAAGAGACCGGGAATTGTGCATCGCCTTGACAAGGATACAAGCGGCGTCATGATGGCCGCCAAAACCGACAGGGCACATCAAAAACTGACTGAAATGTTTGCCGCGCATGATCTGGACCGTGTCTACACCGCCCTTGCCTGGGGTATCCTGCGTGAGAGAGAGCAGACAATCGACGCCCCCATAGGCCGCAGCAACCGAGACCGGAAAAAAATGTCTGTAAACGCAAAAGGACGTGAGGCAATCACGCATCTCCATGTCGTCCGTTCCCTGCCGCCTCTTGCCAGCATGGTGGAATGTCGCCTTGAAACCGGCCGGACCCATCAGATACGCGTCCACCTTGCCAGCATTGGTCACGGCATTATCGGCGATCCTGCCTATGGCCGCCCGATGCGGTCAGGTCAGATGCCTGATACGGCAATGCGCGACGCGCTGACGGGCTTGAGAGCGTTCAAAAGGCAGGCCCTTCATGCAAGCCATCTCGGCTTTGCCCATCCCGTGACCGGGGAGATGATGGAATTTACAACACAACTACCAGCGGATATGCAGGATCTCATCCGAAATCTTGAAAAGGCTATACGCGCCCGCGGCCTTCTTTAAAACATAATCCCAAGATATTATATATTCACCATGGACACGAAACTCGCCAAATCTCAATTACCGGCCGCCATGCCGAATATAAGCCCTGAAGGCAATCTGGCGCGATATCTTGATGAAATCCGCCGTTTCCCCATGCTTTCCGCCGAAGAAGAATATACCCTTGCCAAGGACTGGCGTGATCAGGGCAATATTGAGGCCGCACATAAACTGGTCACCTCGCATCTCCGTCTTGTTGCAAAAATTGCCATGGGGTATCGCGGCTACGGCTTGCCGATGGGTGAGCTGATCGCCGAAGGCAATCTTGGCATGATGCATGCGGTGAAAAGATTCGAACCCGAAAAGGGATTTCGGCTTTCCACCTATGCCATGTGGTGGATCAAGGCAAGTATCCAGGAATATATCCTGCGCTCATGGTCGCTGGTCAAGATAGGGACGACCGCCGCCCAGAAAAAGCTTTTCTTCAATCTTCGCCGCATCAAGGGGCAGATCAAGGCTGTTGAAGACGGAGACCTTTCCGCCGAACAGGTGGAACATATCGCCAATGAGCTGAATGTTTCCGAAGATGAAGTGGTGAGCATGAACCGCCGCATGGCAGGTGGTGACCATTCCCTGAACGCGCCGGTCAGCAGTGACGGCGAAAGCATGGAATGGATGGACTGGCTGGTCGACGAACGCGAAACACATGACACCACATTTGAAGAAGCCGAAGAATACGACGCCCGCCGCAAGCTTCTCATCGAAGCCATGAAAGACCTTAATGAGCGTGAGATCGCAATTATCGAAGCACGGAGATTGAGCGATACGCCGGAGACACTTGAAAATCTCTCCCAGCGGTTCGGGATCAGCCGTGAACGGGTTCGCCAGATCGAATCCCGCGCCTTTGAAAAACTTCAGATTGCTGTTCGTGACATGGCAACAGAACAGAAACTTTTAGGCTGATCCTAACCTTCAAACGGGTCACGCACCAGAATGGTATCATCACGTTCAGGGCTTGTTGATACCGTCGCAACAGGGATTGAGGTCAGCTCTTCCAGCCTTTTGATGTACTTTATGGCCTGTGAGGGCAGATCAGCCCAGGATCGCGCCCCCATGGTGCTGTCTTTCCAGCCTTCGATCTCTTCATAGACTGGCTCTACCCGCGCCTGTTCAGCCGATCCTGCCGGGAAACGGTCAATTTCAGCACCGTCAAGCCGATAGGATGTACAGATTTTCAGGGTGTCAAATCCATCCAGCACATCAAGTTTGGTGAGGGCCATCCCGTCGATACCCGCCATCTTGCCGGCCTGCCGGACCATCACCGCATCAAACCATCCGCAGCGACGCTTGCGTCCGGTCACCGTGCCGAATTCGCGTCCGCGCTGGCCAAGCGTCTCCCCGTCTTCGCCAAAATCTTCCGTCGGGAACGGCCCTGAGCCCACACGTGTTGTATATGCCTTGGTGATACCAAGGACATAATTCACCGCGCCGGGGCCGATGCCCGAACCCGTGGCCGCTTGCCCCGGAACCGTGTTGGAGGAGGTGACAAAAGGATACGTGCCATGATCAATATCAAGCATCACCCCCTGAGCGCCTTCAAAAAGGATGCGGCGTCCCTGACGTTTTGCATCATCCAGACTTGCCCAGACTTCGCCAAGAAACGGAAGGATACGCGCACGCATCTCTTCGAGTGAGGCGACAACTCCATCGACTTCCATGGTGGCTTCACCGGCGGCGGCAAGCCAGACATTATGATGCGCGAGCAGAGCCTTTATCTTGTCGCGAAGTGCCGCCATATCAAGAAGATCCGCCATCCGGATACCTCTGCGGGCAACTTTATCCTCATAGGCAGGGCCGATGCCGCGACCGGTGGTGCCGATCTTTCCATCGCCGCGGCCGGCTTCACGTGCATGATCCACCAGCTGGTGCACCGGCAGTATGATTGGTGCGGAAAGCGAAATCATCAGGTTATCGGGGGTGATTTCAACCCCTTGGCCGATCAGCGTATCCATTTCCTTCAGCAGCGCCGCCGGGTCAATCACCACACCGTTCCCGATAATCGACTTCTTACCGGGGCGCACAATCCCGGAAGGCAGGAGGCTGAGTTTGTATTCCGTGCCATTTATGACCAGCGTATGGCCGGCGTTATGCCCGCCCTGGAACCTGACAACAAGATCAGCTTTCTCCGAAAGCCAGTCAACGATTTTGCCTTTCCCCTCATCTCCCCATTGGGAGCCGATTACCGCGACATTAGCCATCGCCGAGCCTCCGTTAAAAACCTGCTATTCATTCAATAAAATTATATCACCGTTACGCATGATCCGGCCGCAACCCATTGCCGCCGCTTCCTTGGCTTCAGCCTTGCTGTCGGATGCATTCACTGTCCCGAAGCGGCATGTTTCACCCGCATCAACGAGGCGGACAAGTGTCTCAAGCCCTGCGGCAAAGGGCACATAAACAGCATCACTGTCCTTTCGTTGCGGCAAGGCCCGCATCACCCGTTCAAGATATAAGGTAACGCCCGTTGAATCCTCACCACTTCCATTGACGGTCGTTGTGCGATACCGGCCACCACGTCCGAGCTCACCCCGGATACCCGGGGCAAAGATCGAGAAACCAATGCCGTGATGGTAATCAAAACCCCTTGATTCCAGCGGATCCAATGTAACCGATACCTGCGGCGATGCCGAACGTATGAGCCCCGCCACGTTGAGAAGATCAGCAACCAGGCTTGCCGCTTGTGGCGCGAGACCCTTGCTTATCACCGCAACATCATGATCAAGTTTTTCAAGCGGGAGCATGGGCACATCGAGAAGCAATGTCAGTATGTCAGCAAGTTTGCCGCCATACTGCCTGACCAGCATATGATCCTTGGCGGCAACAGCCTGAACCAGAGCATCATCCGGCTTTTCACCTGCTATGGCCTCAAGCAGTCTGGGAACACCCAAATCAATGGTCAGGCTGGCAACTCCGGCCCGGGCAAGGGCATTGAGTGCGGCAACAGCAAGTTCGGCATCGTGATAAATACTGCTGGCACCGATCATTTCTGCGCCGACTTGCGTCAACTGCCGTTCCGGATTGAGCGGATCAGGCCGGACACGCAAGACGTCCCCGCTATAGGACAGCCGAAGTGGCCGCGGCATATGAAGAAGACGTGTGCCGGCAATTCGGGCAATCTGGGCCGTCATATCCGCGCGGATCGCCATCATCCGGCTCGATTGCGGATCCATGACCCGGAACGTGTCCGCCGCCAGCGCCGCGCCCGGTCCGTCAGCAAGAAGGGTGTCTTCAAATTCCACCAGAGGCGGTTTGACGCGATCATAGCCAAACGAAGCAAACCCCGCCATCATCGCGGCAATGGCCTCTGCCTCACGACGTGAATCTCCGGGCATAAGGTCACTCAGCCCGGCGGGCAGCAGTCCTTGAGAACGATTTTCGGGCGTTTCGGCCATAATGAATTCCAGGGGTGATTTTAACCACCCCCTGTCCTACCCCAGCCCTCTCTATTCTGCAATCCCTAAGACAGATATCCGTGATCAGGAGGCAAACCTGAGCCGGTCTGCCCGCACCACCTGCGGCAACTCCCTCAGCGCCGACATGAAGTCATCATTGGCGGCTTCGTCTATTTCCACAAGGGCGATAGCTTCGCCCCCCACTTCACGACGTCCGAGGTGGAAAGTGGCAATATTTATATTGCCTTTCCCGCATAAGGTACCGAGATCACCAATGAAACCCGGTTTATCGTAGTTTCTGAGATAGAGAAGATGCTCCGGGAAATCGCTCTCAACGGCAATATGCTGGACTTCGACAATTCGTGGCATGGTCATCCCGACAAGAGTTCCGGCAATCGTCCGGCTTTTTTCGGTGCCGTCTGTTCCCTTGTATTTCAGCGTTACCCTCAGCTTTGTCTGGTAATCACAGGGGCGGTCATGGCGGATCGCCGCCACATTGATCCCGCGTGACTGGGCAAGCGTAGAAGCGTTGACAATATTTGCCGCCGCCATCACAGGTTCCATCAACCCGGCCAGTGTTGATGCCATCACCGGCTCAATATTCAGCGTGGATGCCTGGCCGTCAAATTCAACGGCAACCTCGGTGATGCCAGATCGTGTCACCTGCCCGAGGAATGAGCCAAGCTTGCGGCCGAGATCCATATAAGGCAGAAGTATCGGGGCTTCTTCAGCCGTGACATTCGGGAGGTTGAGGGCGTTGAGCACCGCCCCTTCCAGAAGATAATCGGCAATCTGCTCGGCAATCTGGACAGCCACTTTCTCCTGCGCTTCCGCTGTACTCGCCCCGAGATGAGGCGTTGCGATAAGGTTGGGGGCATCAAAAAGAATATTTTCCCTCGCAGGTTCAATGGCGTAAACATCCACCGCCGCGCCAGCAAGATGCCCGGTTTCAAGCGCACCACGCAGGGCAACCTCATCAACAAGCCCGCCACGCGCACAATTTATGAGCCGCGCCCCTTTTTTCATCCGGCTGATGGCGTCGGCATTGATGATATTCCGTGTATCATCGGTCAGTGGGGTATGAAGAGAGACATAATCCGCCTTTGTCAGCAGCTCATCAAGCTCCACCTTCTCAACACCAAGATTTTTCGCCCGGTCTTCCGTCAGGAACGGGTCGTAAGCCATGACTTTCATCTTAAGTCCCTGTGCCCTGTCCGCAACAATCGCCCCGATATTTCCGCAACCGATAAGCCCCAGTTTCTTGCCGGTCACCTCTGTGCCGACAAAAGCAGATTTTTCCCATTTGCCGGCAATCGTTGAGATATGCGCCGCCGGTATCATCCGTGATGAGGCGAGCATCATCGTAATCGCATGCTCAGCGGTGGTGACGGCATTGCCATGAGGTGTATTCATGACAACAATGCCAGCGGCGGTGGCGGCATTGACATCGATATTATCCACACCGATACCGGCGCGACCTATCACCCTGAGCTTGCCATTCCTGGTTTTTTCCAGCACTTCCGCTGTCACTTTGGTGGCGGATCTGACGGCAAGCCCGTCGTAATCCCCTAGAATTTTCTCAAGCTCTTCGGCAGCCAGCCCAGGCCGGTAATCCACCTCAAGTCCCCGTTCTTTCATCACCGCAACGGCGGTCTCGCTCAGGCTGTCGCTAATCAATACACGTGGCATTGTTCTATTCCCCGGTTCTTTCGTGTTGCACTTCATCTTTGGTCTGCGCCAGAGCCCAATCAACCCAGGGCAGCAATGCCCTGAGGTCTTCCGCCTCCACCGTCGGGCCTGCCCAAATCCTCAAGCCGGGTGGCGCATCACGATAGCCATCAATGTCTTTGGCAACATTTTCCTGATCAAGCAAGGCCGTGATCCTTTTGGCCAGCCGCTTCTGTTCTGCGGGATCTGCCGCGGTAAACCAGTCTGCGGTAATGCGTATGGTCACCGAAGTGGGTGAAACCGTTGCCGGATCTTCGGCAAGAAAAGCCAGTTCTTGATGGTTTTCAATCCAAGCCCTGAGAATTCCGAAATTTGCCTCAACCCTGTTGAACAGAGCTTGCCTGCCGCCAGCCTCTTCCGCCCATTTCAAGGCGTCCAGCGCATCCTCAACACAGAGCATCGATGGTGTGTTGATCGTGGCCCCGGCAAAAATATCCCGGGCCAGAACGTTGTTCCTGGTGAGCTGGAAGATTTTTGGAACCGGCCAGGCTGGTGTGTAATGCTCAAGACGGGCCACGGCTTTGGGCGAGAGCGCAATCACGCCATGTGCCCCCTCACCTCCAAGGGATTTCTGCCAGGAAAACGTGATGACATCGAGCTTTTCAACGGGCATGGGAAACGCGAAAACAGCCGATGTGCTGTCGGCAATAATGAGCCCCTCGCGATCATCACCGATCCAGTCTCCATCGGGCACCCGAACGCCGGCGGCGGTTCCGTTCCAGGTCAGGATCACATCACGATCAGGGCTGGCAAGCTGCAGATCAGGGAGTTTTCCGTAAGGGGCTTCAAACACCCTGATATCCGGAAGCCTGAGCTCTTCAACAGCATCTTTGAGCCAGGTCTTGCCAAACGCTTCCCAGGCAAAGATATCCACACCCCTCTCGCCCAGAAGAGACCACATTGCCATCTCAACGGCGCCGGTATCAGATGCCGGAACGATGCCGAGGTAATAGTTTTCAGGCAAACCCATCAGATCACGCATCATCGTAATGCATGTTTTGAGTTTTTCTTTTCCTTCGGAAGATCGGTGTGACCGTCCCAACAAAGCCTGTTCCAGTGCCTGAAGGGACCATCCTGGTCTCTTGCTGGTGGGGCCGCTGGAAAAATGCGTGTTCTGGGGACGCACTAAAGGTCGCGGGAGCGACGTCGTATGGTCAGGTTTCATAAACCCCATCCTTCAATATGTTGCCATCCGTTGGGGGATGACGGCCCGGAAACAGTTCTAGTCGGTCGCCTGGTATTGTCAAGCCTGTTGTTATTTTGATTAAGGCAGGTAGACTTGAGATAAAATAACATGAGGCACCGAAATGAACGCACAGGCAAAACCACAGCTTTTTGAGCTGATCTCCACCCATGGTCTGGCCCTGAGCCCCTGGTGCTGGCATGTCCGGATGGCCCTGGCCCATAAAGGTATCGACGCTGAGATCATTCAGGGCCGATTTACTGAAAAAGACCGGCTTTTATCCCCGGGCGGTAAAAGCTACCCCCTCCTTAAGGCATCTGACGGCAATATTTTCACGGATTCAAACGATATCGTCTTCTATCTGGAAGAATTGACACCTGACCCAACTCTTTTCCCGGGCGGTGAAAGCGGGAGAGCACATTACCGTTTTCTGCACCGGTATATGCAGACAATCCTCTTCCCCACGTTTGCAAAAATGATCGTGAAGGATATTCCTGACCTCCTTGATGGGGAGGACAAAGCGTATTTCGTTTCATCAAGAGAAGCGCGGTTCGGCAAGCCCCTTGCTGAAGTCTGTGCCGGCAGGGATGAAATGCGGCCTCTCCTCAACCTTCAGCTTGACCCGTTCCGGAAAGCCATGGCTCCGGGCGGGTTTGTCAACGGAACAACACCGGCAATGTCGGATTTTCTGCTTTTTGGCGTCCTGCAATGGGCCCGCGTATCCTCCGATTATCCGTTGATCGAAGACGATGACGTTATTTCGCCATGGATGGAAACAATGCTCGATCTTTTTGACGGCCTCGGCAGAAGCGTGCCAGCCCGGAAGGCAAACTAGGTTATCAGCTCTGAAATGACACCTGCGAGCGTCTGCCCCGTATCTTCCATCACCTGCTGATCTTCAGCTTCGACCATGATACGGATAAGCGGTTCGGTGCCGGAAGGGCGGATGACAATGCGTCCGGCATCGCCCAGCTTGTTTTCCGCATCGGCTACCGCTTTTTCAAGATCGTGATGGCTCAACGCCTGCCGGATCGCGTCCTGCGAGCCGCATTCAACATTCACAATCTGTTGCGGCAACGGCGTGAAACGTCTCAGACTCTCGCTGGCAGGAGCATCCCCCATCTTGAGGTACATGAGCATCTTGAGGGCCGCAATGGTTCCATCCCCGGAAGTCGCGTGATCCGTCAGGATAATATGACCTGAAGGTTCTCCCCCGAGGTTAAGCCCGGCTTCACGCATCCTTTCAAGGATATACCGGTCACCGACCTTGGTACGCTCCAGATTGACCCCTTTTGAAGACAGGTATTGCCCCAGTCCATGATTGGTCATCAGCGTGCCGACAACTGTCCGGCCTGCCAGTTCCCCTTGTGACGCCATCATATCGGCAAGGACAGCAAGGCATTGGTCTCCGTCGATGATCTGGCCTTTTTCATCCGCCATGATCAGTCTGTCGGCATCACCATCGAGTGAAATTCCTGCATCCGCCCCATGTGCGACCACGGCTTGTGCCATAATGTCCGGATGAACAGCGCCGCATCCGAGATTGATATTGATCCCGTCAGGATCCACCCCCATCGGGATAACTTCGGCGCCCAGCTCAAAAAGAACATCGGGTGCGGCACGATAGGCCGCGCCATTGGCGCAATCGACGACAACCTTAAGGCCTTCAAAACGCATGGAACGGGGAATGGCGGTTTTAACCTGCTCGATATACCGGCTGACGCCATCAAGCATCCGGCGGGCCCGCCCAAGCTCAAGCGCATCGGCAAGGGGAATATGGCCTCCCATGATGGCGCTGATTTCATTTTCCGCCACATCCGGAAGCTTGAACCCGTCCGGGCCGAAAAGCTTGATACCGTTATCTTCATGCGGATTATGGCTGGCCGAAATCATAACCCCCAGATCAGCCCGCAGAGTTCGTGTCAGATAAGCTACTCCCGGCGTCGGCAACGGGCCAAGCAGGCGCGTATCCATGCCGATTGAGGCAAACCCAGCCTGAAGGGCGGCCTCCACCATATAACCTGAAAGCCGGGTGTCCTTACCTATCACCACCAAAGGGCGTCGAGAGCTTTCTGTGCCCTTGTTGGCATTGCGAAAATATTTACCGGCAGCGAGCGCCAGTCTGATGATGTTTTCAGCGGTCATCGGCCCTGTATTGATACGAGCCCTGACGCCATCAGTTCCAAAAAACCGTGACATGATATTCTGTCAGCCTTCACCTAATTCCTGAACAATATACATCAAGACCTTGCCTTGATACAGACACAAAACCTAAATACCCAGCATAGCCTCGGCATTAGCGAGGGCCTGCATGGTTTCCGGCACATCATGAACCCTGAAAATCTGGACACCCTGCGCCCGGGCAAGCGCCGCAAGGGCCGTGGACCCGGGCTGTCTTTGTTTGGCGGGTTCGTTATTTGAAAAATGGGCAATCGTTGATTTCCGGCTGACACCAAGCACGACGGGAACACCGAGGCCATGGAAAAGGGAAAGGTTCGCCATGATCTCCATATTATGAATGGGTGTCTTGCCAAATCCGAACCCGGGATCAACCGCCAGATTGCGTTTCGGTATCCCTGACTTCACCGCTGTGTTGATGCGATCTTCCAGCCAGTCGAAAATATCCGTGGGGGCATAGCTGTACTGCGGCTTTGCCTGCATGGTTCCGGGCTCTCCCTGCATATGCATCAGGATTGCCGGCGCATTGCTCCGGGCCACAAGCTCAACCGCACCTTCTGCCCGAAGCCCGCCGACATCGTTGATAATGCGCGCACCTGCGGCAAGCGCATCCGCCATTATCTCTGTATGTCTTGTATCGGCAGAAACGCATACCCCCTCACCGGCAAGCGTGCGGATAACCGGCAGAATCCGGCGGCGCTCTTCATCACGGCTGACTTCATCGGCACCGGGACGGGTGGACTCACCCCCCACGTCCAGAATACGTGCCCCGTCCATCACCATCTGACGGGCTGAGGCAAGGGCAATCTCCGCTTCCGCATGATCCCCACCATCCGAAAAACTGTCAGGTGTTGTGTTGATGATACCCATGACATGCCAGGCTTTCATCGAAAGACCCGCAAAATCCTCACGAGGTTCTGTCAGCTTTTGCAGTTGAGCCCTAGCCTGTTCTTCTGAAGCATCACCTCCGGCCCCGGCTTCTTTCAGGAGCCGCCCGGCCTCAATTCTCGTGATGGTGATCTCACTACCTTTCCCTGACTGGATTACATCAAGGTGGCTGAACGCGAAAGGCCCGTCTGCAAGAGGATGAAACCCTGCCTCCAGACACTCCCGGGTTTTTGCAACAATGCCAACAGGTTTAAGCCAGGTGCGGCTATTGCCACCCTGATGCTTATCATCCGTGAAGGGCGGAAAGGCAAAATCCGCCTTACGCGTGACAGACATCCGCCTCAGGCCGACGTATCCGGCGACTGATCCTGCGAAGGTTTCCTCACCCCACCGGGAATACCTGTGCGGGATTTGGTGCGTGGCGCTTCAGGTGTATCGTCCGTGTTGCGGACAATGGTCCCGCCTTCGATGATAGTCTTGATCTCATCACCGGATAAGGTTTCATATTCAAGAAGAGCTTTTGCCAGCAATTCGAGCTGATCCGCATGCTTCTTGAGGATCTTGGCCGCATCGCTATATGAGCTGTCCACAATTGATCGGATTTCGCTGTCAATGGCAGATGCCGTGGCATCGGACATGTTCTTCTGCTGTGAGACCGAACGCCCGAGGAAGACCTCCTGCTCGTCAGCGGAATAGGCAAGGAAGCCCAGTTTCTCAGACAGACCCCATTCGGTGACCATGCGCCGGGCCACATCCGAAACCATGCGGATATCGCTTGAAGCTCCCGTCGTAACCTTTTCCGGGCCGAAGATCATCTCCTCGGCGATACGGCCGCCACAGGCGACTCTGAGATCGGCAAACAGCTTGTCCTTGGCCATGGAAACGCGGTCACCTTCCGGCAGGCGCATCACCATGCCAAGCGCACGCCCGCGCGGGATAATCGTGGCTTTATGTATCGGGTCGGATTCAGGCTGATGCAGGGCCACCACCGCGTGACCGGCCTCATGATACGCGGTCAGCTTTTTCTCTTCATCGGTCATGACCATGGACCGCCGCTCAGCCCCCATCATGACCTTGTCCTTGGCCTCTTCGAATTCGGCCATGGAAACGGTGCGGCGGTTTTTACGGGCGGCCTGAAGCGCCGCCTCATTGACAAGGTTTGCAAGATCAGCACCTGAAAATCCGGGCGTGCCACGGGCGATGATGCGGGCTTCGACATCATTGGCAAGCGGCACTTTGCGCATATGAACCTTGAGAATCTTCTCCCGGCCCAGCACATCAGGATTAGGCACAACCACCTGGCGATCGAACCGGCCCGGACGCAACAGCGCCGGATCAAGCACATCAGGACGGTTCGTGGCAGCAATCAGGATAACCCCTTCATTGGCTTCAAACCCGTCCATTTCAACAAGCATCTGGTTCAATGTCTGTTCACGCTCATCGTTGCCGCCGCCAAGTCCGGCGCCGCGGTGACGTCCCACCGCATCGATTTCATCGATAAAGATGATACATGGCGCGTTTTTCTTGCCCTGCTCGAACATATCGCGTACGCGGCTTGCGCCCACGCCGACGAACATCTCAACAAAATCGGAACCGGAAATGGTAAAGAACGGCACATTCGCCTCACCCGCAATGGCACGCGCCAGGAGAGTCTTACCCGTACCCGGAGGCCCCACCAGAAGAACACCTTTCGGGATCTTGCCGCCAAGGCGCTGAAAGCGGGAAGGATCACGGAGGAACTCCACAACCTCTTCAAGCTCGGTTTTCGCCTCATCGATACCGGCCACATCCTCAAAAGTCACCCTGCCGTGGTGTTCGGTCAGGAGCTTGGCGCGGGATTTGCCAAAACCCATGGCGCCGTTGCGGCCGCCACCCTGCATCTGCCGCATGAAGAAAATCCACACCCCGATAAAGAGCAGCATCGGGAACCAGCCGAGAAGAATTGAAAAAAGCCCCGGGCTGTTGCTTTCATCCGGCCGCGCGAGGATCCGGACATTGTTTTCCTTGAGCGGGGTCACCACATCGGTGCCTTCCGGCATATAGGAATTCACCGGTATATTGTTCTGCGTCACCCCATAAAGGTTGTTGCCTTCGATGGTGACTTCACGCATATCACCGGATTCCACCTGGGCCAGAAAATCAGAATAGGCGACAATCGATGAACGCTGTCCGGAAGTGTTGTTCTGGAACATGTTGAACAGAGCCAGAAGCACCACACCGATAACCATCCAGATAATCAGATTACGGGCCATATTGTTCATGTGAACGCCTTTCTTCCGGTCTTTGCCGGGATCATCACCACGTTTCGCCCCCGATGAACCATGCACGAAGCCCGGTTGTCCGAAAGCCGTATAATTCGTTTCTGTCCTTACTCAGATGGGGAATGATACCGTGATCGTCAAGGGTCCGTAAACCCATATCCGCCGAAATCTGGCTCACCCCCTGATCAGGGATAAAAAGAGGCAGGGTCCAGAAAGCCCGCGCCGGGACACGCGCATTCCCCGCAAAATCAGGCATAAGGCGCCTGAGGGCCGCATACCCCCTCGCCCCCAATGGCTGCACCCGGCCCGGAACAGGGGCGGTGATATGCCATCGCTTATCGAAAATACCATGGCCGGAATCAGGATATGTATCAATTATTTCAATGGCTTGTGATGTTATTTCCGCTTCACGCCAGAGAATGATCCGCCCCGCATCCCACGGCCGCCATTCACAGCCGCCAAGGGTAACGCTGCCCCCGTCAAGAAGCCTCTGCCGCAGGTCTGAAAGCTGGCTTTCCCGTGGCGGCGCCCCGGCGGCTCCCATCTTCCGGATCAGCCGCGCCAGAAGCGCCTGGCTTGCCCGCAACGGCAGATCATCCAGAAGATCACGCTGAAACCAGGCCCATCCTGCCGGGTCCACCGCCGCGCGACCGGCAATCGCACGGTCAAGGCTACGCTGAAAGACATGGTCAATCTGTCCTGCCAGCCGGCCGAGCCGCCGGACAGACGGAGCACCGGCCCCGGCATCTTCCAGCGCCGCCATATCCTGACGAAACCGGACCCGGGTGAAACGGCGGTTGCGGTTGGACGGATCATCCACCACCGGCACGGCACCATCGGAGAGAACACCGCGAAGCTCATCCTGCGGCACATTGATAAAGGGGCGGGCAAGCCTCAACCCGGAAATCCTGCTGAGCGGCCTGATCCCACGGAGCCCGCGCAAGCCGGATCCCCGGTCAAGCCGCATCGCCATGGTTTCCACCTGATCATCCGCGTGATGCGCCGTCATGATCACGGCATCCTCCGCAAGGGCATGCCGGACAAGCGCGTGATATCGCTGTTGCCTTGCCCAGGCCTGATGCCCGCCTTCGGGCGGCGTCGCGGTGATCTTATGCACCTCAGCCCTGATCCCCATTCCATTCAGGGCCAGCACGACCGAAGCGGCCTCCTCACCTGAATCCGGCCTGAGCCCGTGATCCACCACCAGCGCCGTGAGGGGCAATGCCGCCCCGCGGCTTTGGTCATGCCAGGATTTGACGACCCGCGCCATGGCCATGGAATCCGGCCCGCCTGAAACCGCCAGCAGAATGCGGTCACGCGCGGGATTGAGCCCGAGGGCATCTAGCCGCGCGGTCAGCCCACAGATGGCGTCATCCGGCGCATTCGGCGCTGGTTTTGAGCTTTTCAAGACGGTCAAAGAAACTTTCCGTTGGGGTTTCCACGAGACTCGGCAGGGATTGCAGCAGATCACAGACTTCGTTTTTCGAAGCGAAGGTGGAAACCGCCTCAGCAATCCAGAGCGTGGTCTTTTCGAGGCGTGAATCCGTCGGCCAGTTGGTGTTGAAGCGGGTGAACGTCATGGCGGACTGTTCAAAAGCCCCTTTCATGAACTGCACCCGCCCGAGCCAGAAGGTCGCATCCGCAAGCCGGCTGTGCTCGCCGTTTTTCTCAATGAATTCGCGGAAAGCCTCTTCCGCGGTGGTGAGATCATTTTGCAGGGCCTTGCCGAGGGCAAAACGATATTGCTCATCAGGTGAGACATCAGGCAAGACCGAAACCGGTTCAGGTTCCACCGATGCAAGAACTTGCGTTTCCGCCGGGGTAGCGGTGCTGTCTCTTTCGCTCACCGGGGCTGTTTCCGTGGCGGCGGCGGTGGCGTTATCGCTTGTCCCGGGTACAGCCACACCGGCGGCACCCTGCCCGTTTTCAGGCAAATTCTCTTCAAGTTTGCTGGCTTCGATGGTCCAGGCCGCAGACGTGTCCGCCTGGGCGTTCAGCGAAGATGACGGCACGTCACCAGCCCCGCTTCCGGAAGGGGTGGTTGCTGCGGCCAGATCATCCTCAATCCCGAGCCGCATCAGGCTTTCCAGTCTCTTTTCCATGCGGAGCAGGCGGAATTCGTTATCGCTCGCGACTTCGAGCGTCCGCTCAAGCCGGTTGTTCAGTACCCGCATCTGGTCCACCAGTTTGCCGATCTGGTTTTCGAGCATTTCGATCTTCGCCGGGTCAATCGAGCCATTGGCGTTGAGCTCCTGCCGCAACGCCCGCATATCTTCCTCAATCACCCCGCGCACATCTTTGAGCCCTTCTTCAAGGGCTTCAACGCGTGTTGCGAAAATCTCAATAGAAACGCTCTGCGCCCGGGCGGTGGTAACCACACCAAGGATCAGGAGAGCGAGCACACCACAGCGGAGTATCCGCCGGACCATAAGCGTAATTGAATTCATCTGCATTTTATCCATCATCAAAAACAATTCACGGACAGCTTATATCCTGTTTCGGTCAGAAATGTGGCAAAAAAATTTAACTTTTCCGGCAGGCGGGTATGCCGGAAAGAAAATTGCCCGTAAAAAACATGGCCGCGGGAGGTGCGGCCATGTTGTCTCAGGTAATCCTTATCTGCGGCCCGGATCAGATGAACTCGAAATCCGTGAAATCAAAGGCATAAGCACCGAAGCCGTCGACCGGCCCGTCGACAATCATCACCACTTCATCGGTGGCATTCCAGATGATATGGGTGTCATGGAGAGAGCCATCCACGGTGGTTGTGGTTATCTGCTCAAACCTGAGGCCGGTCTTTTCGGTGAAATTCGCCGCCGTGATCGTGGTGGTATCGACCGTATCGGCCACATCA
>Ga0181585_10000648_pt1 | contig 29385 bp, 29 predicted proteins | sample 071ome_29_FD_132469 | JGI IMG/M metagenome (GOLD analysis project Ga0181585, IMG submission 132469) | Coastal salt marsh microbial communities from the Groves Creek Marsh, Skidaway Island, Georgia - 071407BT metaG (megahit assembly) | ecosystem: Environmental > Aquatic > Marine > Intertidal...
ACATATTAAATAGTCATATCTCAGAAGCGACATATTATAGATTATTTGTTGAAGAAATTTTACCTCGTAATATTGAGAGAATTCTATACATTGATTGTGACATTATTTGCATAAATGATCCAATAAAAGACATAAAACAGGAATTTGAAAGCTTATCTAAATCTAATAAAACTATTGGAGTATCAATCGAAAAATTTTCAAATAATGAAGAAATAGAAATATTTAATAGATTAAATTTATCATTAAAAGAATATTTTAATGCAGGAGTTATGTTTATTGATTTTAATAAATGGATAAAGAAAGATGTTCCGGAGCAGTCAACAAATATTATTAAAAAACTTGGAAATAAATTAAAGTTTTGGGATCAAGATGTATTAAATAAAATATTCAACTCTGATTTTCGAACAATAGATAAAAAATTTAATTTTATTTTAGATATTCAAAACACAACTAATATTCCAAATAATACCCTTTTTGTCCATTATGCGGGCAGTTACAAACCATGGACTGCAAGAGGTGTAGTTGAAAAAAATGCAAAACTATACATCTATAATTACAGAAAGTTAGATTATGGTGATTTTCACATTACTCACTCGTGGAAATTATCTTCTATAGTTTATTTAATTAAAAGCATTTTTAATCTAAAGATTTTTAATACTAAAAACCCAATAAAATTTATTTTTTCATTTATAAATAGTTTCAGAGATTAATGTTTTACAAGGTTATATTTATAAAGTGATTGAAAAAATAAAATATAAAATCATTAAATTAAATCAATTAATTTTTCTTTTATTTTTTGATTTAGTTAGAGCTTTCTATTCGAACAAAAATACAGAGCTTTTGTCAATAATTAAAAAAAATCGTGAAGTTGTCAATGGTGGTCGAATATTTTTAAGTGAAACCGAATACGAGTTAAATAATTATGGGATTCCAGGCCACATTTTTTTAAAGTTAAATAAAGATATTAATCAATTTCCTACTTATTCAGATTTGTTTATTTTCTTTTCAAAATATTTAGAGAAACAAGTTTCATACTTAGAAATAGGTGTTTCAGTTCTTAAAAATTTTTTACAACTTAATGCAAATCTTAATTCTTCAAATCTATTTGCTTACGACATTAATCCTATCGTGCCAACACATAAATATATATTTAATAAAAAGAGTTCGGAAGAATATTCAAATATATATCTTGGATTTAACGAAAAACAAAAAAATGAATTGGTATATTTTCAAGGAAGTGTATTAGAAAGAAAAGATACGAATAATTTTAATAAATATATCAATAACAAAAAATTTAATTTTATATTTAGTGACGCACTTCATGAGCCTGATGCAGTTTTTCAAGAGTATGAAAATCTTATCAAAAACAATTTAGACGATGAATTTATATTATATTTTGATGACCTGGATTTTGAAGGGTTAGACACTACAGTGCAAAATATCTATCATGAGTTAAAAAAAGAGTATAAAAATTTATATTTTACGACATTTTATGTAAACGGGTGGATTGGGCAACACGAAAAACTTCACAAAAATGGAATAATTTCTACTATAGATTTTCAAAAAATTTTAAAAAATCAAAAAATTAAATTACCAAAAATTACAAATAGGGATTAGTTTAGTGTCTATTTTTTATTTCAAAACTTATAGAATAATTGTCAACTTGCACAAAATAGTTTTATATATTTTTTTAAAATATTTTCAGGTTTATTCAACTGGGAAGTTTAAGTCGTTTGAATATTTTGGTGATGAATCTTTTGGAAAGCTTTTAGAGGAATATTTAGGAATTAAAGCATCAAATTCTTATGGATACTTTAATTCAGAAAATTTAATTATTGTTGAGAAGTTTAATCTAAATATTTTCTTGAAAAATGTATTTAGATTGAATCGATTAAGAGTTGTTGATAAAAACTACTTTGGACTCGTTGGAGCTAATACTTTGTTTAGACTTAAATACAATGACTTTACAATAAATGATGAACGTTTAAAAATTATACAAAAATCATTAGAAAACTATAAAGATTTTGAAAAAAATATTAAAAACAAAGAAAATATTTTTGCTCTTGGTAACAATGAACAGTTTTCAAAAATATTGGACAAACACAAACCAAGTGTTTTACTAACATGTAATTCAGCTGTAAATAATAAAAATATTTTTAATTCTGATTTGTTAGTGTTGTCATTTTCAGATCCTTTGTTTCATTTTGGTTTAAATGAACAAGCAATTAACTATAGAAAAAAAATAGAAGAAACTTTAAAATTTGTTGATATTGAAATGTATCTTGTAGTGCCAATTGAAGGAATACCTTTAATTGAAACATTAGCTATTGATAAAAAAATAAAAGTTATAGGCTTAGATTCAAAATATTTTCAAAGAAAATTAATTAAAATTAAAAAAAATAAAATTTTTACACGAAATTCTCATAATGTCTTTACACAGTATCTTTTACCAATTTCCTCTCTTAATCTCAATACTGTAAATATTGGGGCTGTTACTTTTAGTTCTAAAGAAAATTTCAGTAACAATCTATGGAGTCATGATAAAAATTTAAAAGAAGTTGCTAACTACAATTTCGCTTATGATGAAAGTTTTTTCGGTGATCGAGATTTTAAAAAATATTATAAATTTCATGACAAGCAACTAGCTAGAATAGTAAGCAAAATAGTTAAAAAAAGAATTATTAATGAAAATTAACAAATTTTCTCTTGAAAATGATTTACTTAAAATTGAAGTAATTCCAGAATTAGGAGGAAGGATATCTTCCTTAATATACAAACCTACGGAAAAAAATTGGATTTGGAGTAATGAAACTATTGGATTAAAAAAAATAGATAACGGTACAGATTATGACGATAATTGGCAAGGAGGGTGGGAAGAGCTTTTTCCAAATGATGCAATTGAACAATTTTCATGGGGAGAAGGTTATGATCATGGAGAGTTATGGTTTAATAGCTGGAATATCATAGATTACTCCGAGTTTCAATTAGTTTTAGGAATAAATAATCTAGAATCAAAAACAAAATTTTTAAAAACGATATCAATTAATAAATCAAAACTTAAAGTAAACTACTCTGCAGAAATTTCATTTTTTGACCACTTTCTTTTTAAATTACATTTAGCAATACCTATTGAAGATAGTTTAAAAATATTAATAGACCATTCAAAAATTGAAAAAGTTGAAAGTGATTTTGGAAATATTCTTGGAACAGAAAACGAAAATTATTTTTTAAATCCAAACAAAAATACAGGTTTATATGATTTTGGATATTTTGATACCTCAGCAAATTTAGTTGAAGTAATTGACAAAAAAAATAACAAATTAGAATTAACTTTTGATAAGGATATCCTCAAATATTTTTGGATATTTCAAAGTCAAGGCGGATGGAATCAGCATAATGTATTAGTTCTAGAACCATGCACAAATGGAAAAAAAATAATTTCAGAAGCTGTTCAAAGTAATCAGTCTATAAAAGGCCCAACGATTCTAAAAACACACTATTCAGTGGAAGTGTCTAATTTATGAAAGCAACAATACTTATAAGATGTTTAAATGAAATTGAGAATTTAAAGAAATTATTCCCAATTCTTGAAACTCAAAACAACAAAAATTTTGAAATTGTATTTATTGATTCTGGTAGCAATGATGGTTCATATGACTTTGTAAAGAACTATAAATCAGATATACCAATAATTCTTGAAAAAATTGAAAAAGAAAAATTTAGCTTTGGTAGATCTTTAAATATGGCAGCAAGGAAATCAAATTATAAAGATATTTTAATCTCACTCTCTGCTCATTGCTTTCCAACTAGCAATTCATGGCTAGACAGTTTTTTGAATCAATTTAAAGATCAAAAAATCAAAATAGTCTTTGGAAAACAAATAGGAGAAGAAAGATCTCAACTGTCTGAATCATCACATTTAAACAGTTGGTTTGGTGAAAAAAGTGAATTAAGAAAATCACCATTTACGAATAATGGAAATGCCGCTTTTAGATATGAGACATGGTCAGAACATAAATTTGATGAGGAGTTGACAGGTTGTGAAGATATAGAATTTGCAAAAAGAGTTATTCACAATGGAGGTCTAATTTTTTATAGTGCTGAAAGTGTAGTTACTCATTATCATGATGAAAATAAATTACAAATTAGGAACAGGTACAGAAGAGAATCTCAAGCAATTAAAGCCATTTTTATCAATGATATTGAATTTACTTTACCTAACCTCGTAGTTAGTACTATAAAAGAGGTACTATCTGACCTTAACTATAGGAAAAAAAATAATTCTTATCCAAAATCAAGTTTTCTAAATATAGTTTTATATAGATTTAACAAAAATCTAGGACATTATCTTGGGATAAATTTTCCTATTAAATCTATTAAGGATATTCAAAATAATTATTATTCTTATGTAAATAGTAAAATCTATACAAAAGAATTTAAGAGGGACTATTTTTATAAATGAAATTTTCAGCATTTATTCCAATTAAATTACACTCTGAAAGAATTCCAAATAAAAATTTTTATAATTTGAATGGAAAACCACTTTTTTACTATATCTTAAATACTTTAATGAGAGTAAATCATATAGATGAGATAGTGGTTAATACAGATAGCAATGAAGTTGAGAATAGAATAAAAAAATATTTCAAAAATATTAACTTTATATTAAGAGAAGAATCGCTCAGCAGTCCATTGGAATCTGTTAATAAATTAATTGCGTCAAACATTAATTATATTAAGAATGATTTTATCATTCAAACACATGTGACGAATCCCCTTCTTTCAGATGATTCAATCAATAAGTCATTAGATCAATACATTAAAAATAAAAAACCAATCTTTTCTGTTAATGCATTACAGACTAGATTGTATGATTCAAAATTAGACCCTATTAACCACAATCTCAGTGTTTTGCTTCCTACGCAATCACTTGAGCCAGTCTATGAAGAAAACTCAAATTTCTACATATTCTCTAAAAAACAATTTATAGAAAACGATTACAATCGAATTGGCGAATCATCAGAAATTTTTAGTACTTCAAAGTCAGAATCAATAGATATTGACAATTTTGATGATTTACATTTAGTTGAAAAGCTTATGTCAAGTTAGTTATTCTGTAGATAAACGGGACAATACTCCTTGATCAATTTGTATAAAACCCCCATTCATTAAATTTTTATGATTATTATTGATATCAAAAATTAGTGCAGCTATGTCATCTGGTTGAAATAATTTTCCGCTAGGTAAATCTTTTTTTAGTTTTTCTAAATCTTTCACGTTGTCTTTTAATAGATTTGTTTCTGTAGCGCCAAGCCTTAAAAAGTAGAAGAATGAATTTAAACCTTTTGTAGAAAAAGATTTTATTGCTGCCTCAAGTGAAGCTTTAGAGGAAGAGTATTCTAAATTTTGATAATTTGAGGAAATTGCATGTATTGAAGAAATTGCACATATCGCAGTTTCATCGTAATTTGATATAGTATTTTTAATAATTTTTATAAATGAAAGTACATTTACGTTATAGATCGACTCTATATTTTCTCCATTTTGTATTCCAGCTGCATATGTTAATGAGTCGACTTTTTCTTTATTGATAATATTTATAGCCTCTGAAGTATTTATGTCTTTAGATAAATCTATGACAAAATCTGTAGTATTTGAAGAATCTTTATCGAATCCAAAAACATCATAGTTATTTTTTTTGTAAAAACTGTAAAGACTTCTACCAATGCCGTTTGCACTTCCAAAAATAAAATTCATTTATTCCCCCAAAATTTCATCAAGTATATGTAAAATTTTTGAATTTATTTCATAATTAGCATCAATTGTATTTGATGCATTATGTGAAGTAAACAAAAATTTTTCATTATCCAAAATAGAATCTTTTATTAATGGTGGTTCATTTTCATAAACATCTAGAGAAAGTCTTTTTATATTTTGACTTAAAACTAAATCAAAGATTTCATTTTCGTCAACTAATCCGCCTCGAGATATGTTAACTAGTAGTTCTAATGAATTGTTATTTTTTAAATTTTGTTTGTTTATAATTTTATAAGTATCTTCTGTCAGGGGAGCTGAAATAATAAGAATTTGAGATTTTTCTATTAATTTTTCAAATTCAACATATTCAGTATCTTTTAGTGACATATTTTTTAAATCTGTATATATCACTTCACAACCAAAAGGGCGTAATAATTTTGCTAAATTTTTACCTATATCTCCAAAACCATAGAATCCAATAGTTTTTTCGTATAAGGAAATACCTGAAGATTTATCCCATATTTTATTTTTCATGTTTGAATTGTTGTTACTTATATTTCTTAAATTATCAATTATTAAACCAAGAGTATATTCAGCTACATATTTTCCTAAAATATTTGGAGTGTTGTGTACTTCAATATTATTCTCATTGGCAAAATCCAAATCTATATTGTCAATGCCCGTTCCCCATTTGATTATATGTTTTAATTTTTTAGACTGTATTAAAACATCTTTGTCCACTTCATCATCGCCAATTATACAAATTTCCGTATTGGACAAAATATTTTTCATTTCACTACTGTTAAATCCCTGATTTTTAGGAAAAATCTCAATAAATTTGTAGTTAAATTTTTTGCACAATTCTTCGAATTCCAAACTATTTGTATTAGTTCGAGGGCAAGTTGAAATTATTTCTAACATTTTTATTTGTATAGTTTCTTTTTTAAAAAGTTAAGAAAAGATTCAAAACTTGAAAATTTTTCTTTATGAAAGTTTAGGTAGTCAAATAATTTATTTTTAAAATAAAACATCTTTAAACTAAATAAAAATAAAGCATTTTCAGAAAATTTGTCTGTATATATTTTTGTTTTACTGACATTTATCTTGGTATCAAATTCATTATTTACACCACAGTGCAACCCAGTACCATCAAAGCCATAATTCTGAGTATGAGATTTTGATGGGAATATTGTTAAACCATTATTTAGGAAGATAGCTTGATACCAATATGCATCCCAAATACTTCCTTGATTTTGCTCATGCTTAATTAACACATTCTCCCAATTGTAAAGATTAGAAACATTAAATTTTTTAATCAATTCTACGCTTTTTGTGGATATTATATTTTTATCTAAAAACTCACTATTTAGAAACTTATCCCAACGGTCTTCCCAAGTTCCCCATCCCCAAGGCGAAATATACCTACTCACTGCTGTTCTTTGAGAAAAATATAAAAGCTTAGGATGACTCCAGCTATTTATGTGCCAAACTATTTTATTAGATGCATATTTGTTTAAAGAATTGTTCATATAGTTTAAAAAGTACTTACCCACTGTTAAATCATCTTCAAGTACAATGATTTTCTTATGTAATTTTAAAACTTGACTTACCCCTTCTATAATATTTTTCCTACAACCATAATTTTCCTCTCTTAAAACTATTTTAGTTTTATTGAAACCCCACTCTTTTTTTGTGATATCAAGCACATCTTTATGTTTTTTTAAATTTGTACCTTTTTTAATTCCATCAATAAAGAAATAGACAGTGGAATTTTTTGATTCATCATTTTTAACTAGAGAGTTTAAAAGGTTTTCAAGATGCTCCGGTCGATCATAACCAAAAATTGCAATTGGTGATAATTTCGAATTATTCATCTTCTGTTATTTTATAAAGAATTTAATTTAACTATTACAACTATATTTTTTAATTTCCATTCGATTATATTTTGACACAAAAGGGACAGTGGCATTACAAGTTGAAACCAATTCATCCTCAAGGTAATTACATTGTAAATCATCACTGATTAGATAAAAACTTCTAGACTTTATATCACTGAAATTTCCAGCAAACTGTATTTCATTTTTACTCTGATTCAAATTGTTAAAAGTCAACACCCCCTCAGAGCCACAATAATAAATCTCTTGATCTAGTTTATTATTATCTAAAACAGTATAAACATAATTTAAATCAGACCATCTTTCAGCTCTAGGAAGAAAAAATAAATTAATGCTCATTAATGTTAAGCCAATTAGTACAAGACTAATAAAATTTTCTAATATTGGAATATTTATAGCCTCTAAAACAAAACGAATAATATAAGGTACAAATAAACAAATAAAAAAAGCGTAAAAAGAATATAAATAGCCATAAGAATCCCAGTTAATAAGTATGAAAATGATTGCTAAACTTGATAGGCCTAAACCAAAAATATATATTTTTGTTTCTTTATTTTTTTCAAAAAGTGCAAAAAACAGGCCTATAAAAATAATTAAAATAAACAGTAGATTTTGAATTGATATCAAATTGTTAATTATTTGCTTTGCTGTTTTTTCTAAAACATAATACCCACTATTTGTAAAAAATAATAAGTATGCTTGCAGGGAAATAGAAAAAGCAAAACCTAATATTGAAAATTGAGCTGATTTAGTTCTGTGTATCAGATAGTAACAAATTACAAACAAGATAAATACTGAACCCTGGAGTTTAATTAAAGGTATAGAAAACGAAATAAGAAATATATCTAAAATGCTGTTTCTAGAAGAATTTCTATTTTTTTCAAGCTTATAAATTAAATATGAAAATAGTGGAATTGAAAATTTTTCTTGCAAACTCGGTAATAAAAATAAATCATATGTGTACGGAAATATTAAAAAAATTGTTAAAGAAAATAAATAATTTATACGAAGTTTTTGTGCAAATACTTTATATAAACAAAAATGAATAAATATTAAAATAAAAATATTTTCAATATGTGTAAAGAGGGGGCTTATGTATATCCCAGGAATATACTGAATTATGTATTGTAAATGAATAAACGGTTGAATAGTTCCCTTACCTATCATATATTTTTGAAAATCTAAATACGAAGAAAAAGGATTGGACAGAAACTCTTCAGTTCGAACTATCCATTTATAATCATCCATAAGTCCCCATGGGATGTCATAGTAAATATATAAAACAGCAAACAAAACTGAAACGGATGTTGCTATTTTTAATTCTCTACTTATCATTTAGGAGAATTTCATGAGAATGTATAGAATTTTTATAATTATATTGAGAAGAATTATTTTGAAGACATTTTAGATATTCTATCATTTGAGCTTTTGCTGGGTTTGATTCAGTATCAATAATTACTTTTTCATAAAAATCTTGAATCAGCTGATTATTCTCAAGTTTTACAACATTATTTTTTCTTGTTACCAAGATTTCTTTTTTGATTAAGTCAATATTAATTTGTTCATTCTTAGTAAATATTTTCCAATTTCTAATTTTTTTTTGCCCAAGCCTTGAGCTTGAAAAATTAACAATACAATTTTCAGTGTTAATTTTTAAGTTGTTCATTTCGTATAATCCAAATGAATTTTTAACAATATTGATTGATTTTGATGAAATGATATTTTGATATTCAATAAAATGTTCCAAAGCCACGCTAATATCATGTATAGTCAAGTCAAAAGCAACATCATCTTTTAGTCTTGAGGGATCAATTTGAGGCGATATTCTCTCGACTTGGATATAAAAAGGATCATCGGTTATATTTTTCTTGGCTATTGTAAATAGATTATTATGTGTTTCAATAAAGCCACAGAAAATATTCTTTTTGTTTAAATTTTTTAAATTATATAAGTCTTCGATATTATTTATTAATGGCTTTTCAATAAATATTAAATTCTTAAAATCACTTAATTTTTCATAATACTCTAAATGTGAATCAGTATGTGTAGAAATGATTATTCCTGTATATTCATTTACATCTTTAATACTTCTGATTTCGATTTTTTTGCAATGTGTCGGCAATTCAACATCTTCTTTATCAATAATATGAAATGTGGCCTCTGGAATTAAAGATTTTAAAACATTCACATGGAGTGACCCCATATTCCCATAACCAATAACTAAAAAATTTGCTGTAGTCATATAAGGTTAAGTATATTGATAATCTTTTCAATTTGTAAATTAGTTAGACTTGGGTGACAAGGTAGCGTAATTATTCTTTTTTTTATCATATCAGTATTATCAAATGTATCATTTTTCTGCACTAGTTTGGATACTGGAAACTCATGCAATCCATATGGATAATACGAACCATACGAGATTTTATATTTTTCAAGATTAGATTTTACTTTTTTTAATATTTTTTGATTTTTTACACTTACTGGTACTACATTTAAAGGTTGAAAATTTTGAAAATGCATATTAAAAACCTCTTGATTTAATTTATTTGAGTATTTTAAAACATTCTTTTTTCTCTTTTCAATATTTTTTTTAAATTCTTGAAGCTTAATATTTAAAATCAAAGCTTGTGTTGTGTCAAGTCTTGAGTTCAAGCCAATTTTTTCATGATAATATCTTTTTGTAGCACCATGATTTCTTAAAGATTTTACATCTTTTAAATATTTTTTTAAGTTAAAACTTATTAAACCCCCATCCCCCCAAGCACCAAGATTTTTGGTTGGATAAAAAGAAAAACATCCAAATTCTCCAATTGTTCCTAAGTAAGAATTGTTATATTTTGATCCAAAAGCTTGAGCGACATCTTCAATAATTTTTATCGACTCTAATCCTATTATATTTTTTATTGAATTCATGTCACAAGCATTACCAAATAAGTGAACAGGTATAATTGCTTTTGTTTTCGTCGTTATTAAGCTCATTAATTTATTAGTGTCTAAAGTTAAGTCGTTTAGATTTATGTCACAATAAATTGGCTGTGCTCCGACTTTAAGAACTGTTTCTGAAGTAGCAAAGAACGAAAAACTAGGAACGATAACTTCGTCACCTTCTCCAATATTAAGCAATCTCAAAGCTATTTCTAAAGAATCAGTACCTGAATTTAAACCAATTGAATATTTACTTCCAATGAATTTTGTAAAATTATTTTCAAATTTTGTAACTTCTTCACCTAAAATAAAATCGTTGTTATTTATAATTTTTTTCACTCCCGCGACATACTTTTTGTTTATATTTGTAGAAGTTGATAAATCGAAAAGCTGTATATTATTGACTTTATAATTCATATGGATTCAATAACAATATTAGCACCTGCATTTAATGAGGAAGAAAACATTTCTCCATTCTTAGAACATTTTTACCCTAAAATAGATGAAAATTGGAAGATTTTAATAATTAATGATGGTTCTTCTGACAATACTGAGGTTAATTTAAAAAAACAGTCTGAAAAATTTCCAAGATTTTCTTTTATTAACCATAAGCAAAACCTTGGCATAGGAAAAGCATTTGAAACAGGCTTTAGAAATATAGAAACTGATTATGTTATAACAATTGATTGTGACTTAAGCCACACATTCGATGTAGTTCAAGAGTTATATGCGAATAGACATAAAGCGGACGTAGTAATTGCATCAATGAGTAATAAGAGTAGTCAGTATTCAAATGCAAGTACATTAAGGGTCTTAATTGCTAAATTAGGAAATTATTTAATTTCTAAATTGATAGGTATAAAAGTCAAAGAGATTGCAGGAGGACCAAGAATTTACAAGTCATTAGCTGTAAAAAATTTAAATATTGATTATAAAGGTTTTGAATCACAGGTAGAGATAGTCAAAAAACTTGCTGACAAAGGATGCACGTTTGATGAGTGTGCACTGTATCTTGACAGAAGACTTTATGGCGAATCAAAAATGAACTACCTTAAGACAATTTATGGTGTGATAAAGATTATATTATTCAAATAATATTTGATAATATTTTTTCAACTACTTCTGTTTTTCCATATAAAAGGCTGTTTGAATTTATTTTTTGTATCTTACTTGAGCCATCCAAAAGTTTTATAGCTTCATGTGTTAAATTCTCTAAAGTTGGAACTAATAAATTAAAAATACCTAACATTTCAGGTCTTTCAGTAAAATCTCTTGGAATTAATAAAGGTTTTCCAAGAATAGCAGATTCCTCTTGAAGCCCACCTGAATCAGAAATAACAAATAGTGAATTTTTAATTAAATCAACAAAATCAAAATATTCAACAGGGTTAAGTGTTTGTATATTTTTAAAATTTTTCATAAACGAATTATTAATTGATTTTGATACCCTAGGGTGAGTTATAAATTTAATTTTTATATTTAAAGAATTTATACCTTTTAGTAATCCTTTCAACTTACTTTTATCGTCTACATTTTCTGGTCTATGTAAAGTTAATAAAATATATTTTTCTGATGAATTGTTATCTCTATTTAATAGACAATTGGATTCTAAAACTGAAAAAACAGTACTTCCAGATACAACAATTTTATCTGAATTTATCCCTTCATTAATTAATGCATCTTTATTGTTAATGTGATTGCAAAAATTTTTATCTGCCAATCCTGAAACGAGGATTCTATTAAATTCTTCAATTTGCCTAACGTCACCAGATCTCATACCAGATTCTATATAATTTAATTTAAGCCCAAGTGATTTTGAGGCAATTGCACCATATAGCGTAGTGTTAGTATCACCTTGAACAATTGTTGAATCAGGATTAAGAGTTTTAATTTTATTTTTAATATCATTTATAAAATTTCCAATATTTTTTTGATGATAATTTTTTCCTTCAATTTTAATTAAAGGCGCTTTATCTATAAGCTTGAAAAAGACTTCAGACATTTCTTTGTCAAAGTGCTGGCCTGTAAATAATATATTACAATCTAAGTTATTGGCTAATGAAGAAATTTTTATAATTTCAGGTCTAGTTCCAACAATGAAAAGTGGTTTCTTCATTATCAATTTTTTTAAACTTCTTTAGCTGGATTACCGTAAATTTTTCGGTTGTCTTTAAAAGTTTTTGTAACTACAGATCCTGCACCGATCAAAGTAGATTGTCCTATTTCAATTCCTGGAAGTATTGTTGAGTTTGCCCCAATAGATACATTGTCACAAATAATAGTATTTAACTTAAGAGTGTCATCCCAATAATTTACATTAGGGTATTTATCATTTGTGAACACCACACTTGGACCTATAAAAACATTATTTCCAATGGTTACACCATCATAAATAGAAACATTATTTTGAATTTTACAGTTATCTCCAATTACAACATTTTTATCGATATATACATTTTGTCCTATAGTTACATTATTTCCTATTTTTGAATTCTCTCTAATGTGACTGAAGTGCCATATTTTGATATTTTCACCGAGTACTGCTTTTTCGGAAACTAATGCTGTATTGTGAATGAATAGATTTGACATATTATATTGTGCTATTAATAAGATTTGATATTTTTATTATCTCTTCTTCTTTTAAATTATTTGATGAGGGTAACCATAAAATTCTATCTGAAATAGATTCTGATAAGCTTAAGTCAGTTTTTTCATATTCATTTAAATATGATTGAAATGATAAAGCAGGATAACAGTCTCTTGTCTCGATACTATTTTCAGATAAAGTCTCTACTAAAATATTTTTATTTTCCACACTGTTAATTAAAATATCAAAAAACCAAGGGGTTTCATAATTATTAAAATTTTTAAAGGAGACATTTTTCGATTTAATCAAGTCTTTATATAATTTCCAATTATTTTTTTTTGCGTCAATATATTTTTCTAATTTTTTAAACTGTGATAATCCAATCGATGCTTGAAGATCTGTAATTTTAAAATTTAATCCAAATCCCTTATGCCAATCTAACTTATCCTTCTGCCTATTAAATGTTTTTAAATCCATAATATTTTCGTGTAGTTTTTTATTATTTGTTAGAATCATACCTCCTTGACCCATAGTTATAATTTTGTGGGGAGTAAAAGAAAATATGCTTATATCTCCAAGAGAACCGCAGCTTTTTTTTGAATAATTTGATCCAAGAGCATGTGCGGAGTCTTCAATCAATAAAATTTCATTTTTTTGACACCATTTTTCTATCTTTTCACCATCACCAGTTCTACCATTCAAAGGAACAAATATAACTGCATCAATGTCATTAAGTTCACACAATTTATCATAAGACATACATAAGTTTTCATCAACATCAACTAAAACTGGGGTAGCATCTGCCCAAATTACAGAGTTTATTGTTGCAATCATTGTTAAATTTGGAACAGCAACTTTGCTTCCTTTTTTTATACCCGCAGATAAAAGAGCTAGATAAATTGCAATAGTTCCATTTGGTACAGCGGTAGAGTAGTTTCTGTTTACAAAAGAAGAAATATTCTGATTAAGCTCTTCAGCAACAGTATGTTCTGTGAGCCATCCGCCAGATTCTAAATATTTTACTACACTTTCAATATCGGATTTGTCAATATCTGGAGTTACTTGAAAAATTTTATTTTGTCTCAATACGGACTCTGTCTTTATCAGGCCCGAAATAAGGACCATTCTTAATTTCGATTACAATAGCATCTTCATTAATAATATATTCGTGAGCTTCGTTGAAAAGAACTATCAATTCTTGTTCTTTAATTTTAACTGAACTGATTGGGTCACCTTCTTTTGTATATAAATTACATGTTATTTCACCTTTTACAACATAAACTGCTTCATTAGTTTTCATAGCTTCTCTTGAGAATTCATTATGAAAGTGTGCAGGTAGTGTTTTATTTTTTTTATAATTCCACAACCCCACCTGGATATAGTTTTCATCATCAGTAAGAAAACTAAGGCCGGGTTTTGAATGTAAAGGTTTAATAATTGATGCTATTAATGTGTCTTCAAAATATATTTTTTCAATACCTTTATTGATTTCCATGCTTAAGATACCAGTCTACAGTGATTTTTATTCCTTGATCTAAAGAAACAGATGGCTGCCAATTTAATAATTTTGCACCCCTCTTTCCATCAACAGTTTTCTCCATTACACCATCAGGCATATTGTAATTATATATAAATTTACCATCCCACTCTGCATAACTTGCAATTTTATTTGCAAGTTCAGTAATAGTGATACCTTTTCCCTCTCCAATGTTAAAAAAATAATTATTCTTTTTTAAATTTAGTGAATTTATTAAAGCCTGCGCTCCATCTGAGACAAATAACCATTCTCTTATTGGTTTACCACTACCCCATATTTCAATTTCATTGATTTTACTGTTTTTTGCGTCACAAATTTTTTTAACCAAAGCACCAAGAGCATGCGATCTTGATTCCTCAAAATGATCATAAGGACCGTACATGTTTGACAAAATGACATTAGCTGAAGAAAAGCTATACTGTTTAAAATAGCTTTCTCCAAGAGCGACCATATGTCTCTTAGCTAAACCATAATTAAATACTGATTCGTGTGGAGGGCCATCCCAAAAGTTCTCTTCTTTATAGTGTGTTAAATTTTCGGGATAAGCACAATTGGATATAGGATTGACTAAGAATTTAATATTGTTTTCTTTACATGCCTTATAAATATTATTTGCAAAAACGGTATTTAAATCAAGAAGTTCAGCAGGAAACTTATAACCAAAAGATATCCCACCAACAAAAGCAGAACAGTTAATGACATAGTCAAATGAATTGCTTTCAAAAAAAGAGTTTAATTTTGAATAATTGGCAACATCTAAATCGTTTTTACCTTTTATTTCAACAAAATTATTGTAATTTTTAGATTTTAGATTATGAACAATATTTTTACCTAGGAAACCACCAGAGCCAATAATTAGAATACTCTTATTAATCATGTAATTAATTATATTGGCTTTATTTTTAAACGGGGTTTTCCCATGTGGGACTAATTAAGTTTTCCTTTAAAAGAGTCGCTTCTTTTTTTGCTTGATTTAAATCAAAATCTACCATTTTTTCAACTAGGCCATCAAAACTCACCTTGGGTTTCCAATTAAGTAGTTTTTTTGCTTTTGTTGGATCTCCTAGAAGATATCCAACTTCATTTGGCCTGAAGTACTTTTCTGAGGTTTCAACAAACTTTTCCCAATCAAGATCAACATATTCGAAAGCTTTTTGTGCAAATTGTCTTACGGTATATGTTTCACCTGTTGCAACAACCCAGTCGTCTGGCTTTTCATATTGCATCATTAAATACATTGCTTCGACATAATCACCAGAGTATCCCCAATCTCTGGATGCATCTAAATTACCAAGTGTTAATTTAGATTGAATGCCCATAACAATTCTTCCGACTGCTTTTGTTATTTTTCGAGTTACAAATGTTTCACCTCTTCTTGGTGATTCATGATTAAATAAAATACCGTTTACACAAAATAAGTCATAAGTATCTCTATACATTTTTGTTAAGTTATGAGCAAAAACTTTTGATGCAGCATAAGGACTTTTTGGATCAAAAGGAGAATTTTCATTCAAAAAGCCTTCGTAATCTCCACCATACATTTCAGAAGAGGATGCTTGATAAAATTTTACTTCAGAATTTAGGTGTCTAACACTCTCTAATAAAGTAACTGAGCCTAAAGTACCAACTTGCGTAGTAAATGTTGGATTACTAAAAGACACGGATACATGTGACTGAGCCGCCAAATTGTAAATTTCATCGGGTGAAATGTTCGAAATTAAATTAGAAATTGATGATGAGTCTAATAAGTCTGAATAATAAAGATACAATTGACCATTGCTTTCATATTTAGAAATTATATTATCTATTCTAGATGTATTAATTGTGGAAGATCTTCTAATAGTTCCATGAACTTCGTACCCTTTTTCAAGCAATAGTTCTGCTAGATAAGATCCATCTTGACCAGTTATTCCAGTGATTAGTGCTTTTTTCATTATCTTTATGATACATTAGATTGAAAATGAATATAAATATTAGTTTTTAATTGATATTTTTGAATTATTTATTTACATCAAAAGATTTATAGTTTAAGTAACTGGTTTCACGAATATTCTTTTTGTAAGGAATGCAGTCTACATTAATCCAACACTGATCTCCTATGCTCGGCGTAACCCACCTGTCATTTAGTTTTTTATATTCAACTTTTGGAACTGCAATAAAAGCATTCTTAAAAGGTTCTAAATAAAAAGTTCTGTATGAGTTAGCTCTAGGAATTAACAATGTTGAAAACGCTAATATGGAAACAGCAATAATTTTGTATGGGAATTTTACTTTAAAGAGTCTAAATTCTTGAGTATTTAGAAATAAAAGTGTAACAATATATGCAAACAAGCCATATACAAATCTTGGATGCGCAGCTCCGGTAATCCACAGAAATATATTCGCAAAGATAAAGATAATTGGGAAGATAAAAAGCTTATTTGAATAATTAGAATTTTTCTTAGTAAAAATTAATTTAATAATAAATAATAAAGTAATCGTTAGACCAAAGTTGGAAACTATAGTTTTGTTTAGTCCAACTGAAATCCAATTATTAAACCAAGTATTTACTGAATCTCCAACAACATAAGAGTTGTTAAAATCTCCAGTTACATTTTTTATTCCATCTACAGTCGCCTGATCATACCACGGAAAGTTTAAACATGTAATATTCACAGGATAAACTAAACAAGCAGACAGAAAAATATTTTTAATACTCCAGGGAATTAAAATCGAGTTTGTTATAAGCAATAATTTTAAATTAAAAGCTCCTGCTTTTATTATTGCAAATATGAAAAATAAAAAAAGTAAAGCTGTTGAAATCTTGAGCTGAAATGAAAAAACTACCAGTAAGTTCAAAAAGACTATCTCTTTTGGATCATTAATTTTTTTAATTAATGAAAAAGTTAATAATACGCAACATATAAAAAACATAACCCCAGATGCAATGTCAGGCTTTATAATTCCGTGTATAGTGAAAAAACCATTTCTTCCACCTTCAATACCAAAATTATCTAGAAAACCAAAGAGCCCGACCGAAATACTTGAATAAAATAAATATTTATTTGTAGATGAAATTATATGATAAGCAAAAAAGGTAGATAAAAAAGCAAGAAATAAAATCGTAATATAGTGTAGTAAAATCAAATTCTGGTTTATCCACAATGGAGCTGAAATATAATCGATTATTGACGATGTTCCAAATGCACCATTTAAATTACTAAGGCCAAAAACTAATTTATATTCTCTGAGCCAATTTTGATAGTTAAGGTGGTAGTACCCTGCATCGTATTGAAAATTGATGTCGTAAGATGTAATAGATAAAATAAAACTATTCAAGATGGTAATAAAATATATTAGAAAATTACTTTTTATATTTGGCAAATTTAATAAATTTACAAACAACAAAATAGAAACAAGCAATAATAGAAACGGAGTTTTTAATGGAAAAAAGAAATGAAATAAAAATGAAATATTTGAAAATAAAAATATACCTATAATTGGATAAAACACTAAAAGTGGAGTATCAAAAAGCTTAGATGAATCATCTAATATTATTCTTTTATTTAATTTATTTAATAAAAGAATAAAACCTCTGCCAAGTAAGAAAAAATAAAAATAAAATAATGGGAAAAAAATGATATGCATATTAAGAATTATACAAATAAAAAGAAATATAAATTTTTTATTTATTTAAATAAAGCTTAAAAAGAGTTCTCATTCCTTCGAAAATAATACGAATATCCATTTTAGATTTACCAAACTCTCGCTCAACAAAAGTAATTGGTAACTCTTTAATTGATAATTCAGACTCAACACACTTATTAAGCAAATCTACAAGGAAAGAGTAACCATTATACTTTGAATTTCTAAAGTCTACTTTTCTTAAAGAGTTGGATTTATAAATTCTAAATCCAGTTGTCATATCATTAATATTTGAATTGGTTACGAATTTTGCGATCTTGTTTGCATATTTGGAAAGTAATTTTCTGTGTAAACTCCAACCTAAGGTTTTTCCACCATTTGTATAGCGACTTCCAATTATTAAATCAAAATCTTCTTTTTTACTATATAAGTTAATTAAGTCTTCTGTCCTATGAGAAAAGTCACCATCGATCGAAATTAAGTAATCATAACCTCTAGAAAGGCCCCATATAAAGCCCTCTATAAATGCAGTTCCGTAACCTTTTTTATTTTGCCTTGAAATCAAGAAGAGTCGCGAGCTAAAGTACTTAGAATTTTTTACATAATTTGCAGTTCCATCTGGAGAGTTATCATCAACAATAAGTAAGTCAAACTTTGCTCCGACAATTTCATTTATAAATTTTTCAATGTTTTCAGCCTCATTGTAAGTTGCAGTTATAACTAATGAATTATGTTTAATCACTTGAATATGATACCAAAATAACTTTCTTCTGCTTTAATTAGTGTGATGAAGGAAGCATTACTATTTAGAACAAGACTTTCTGTTATATCACTAGAAGAGATGTCAAGCGTACTTATAAACAGTCATAACAACTCTGTTGCAGTATGCAATGCAAATAGTGTTGTAAGAGGTGCTAGATCTGGTGGTATGGCTAAAATGTTGAATAATCTTACATTCAGAATTTGTGACGGGTATCCTTTATCAAAAGCAATTAATTTTCTTTATGGACTTAATCAAGAAAGAGTTGACGGCTTTAATTTATTTCACAAAACCATATCCAAGGGTATTGATAAAAACACAAAGCATTATTTTTTTGGGAATGTTGAAGAAGTTGTTTTAAAAATGATAAAAGAATTAAAAGAAGCTTATCCAGGAATAAATATAGAAGGCTATCACTGCCCACCAATACAGGATATAACAAAATTTAAAAAAAGTTTCTATATAGATCTTTTAGATAATGTTGAAGTTGATATCGTTTGGGTCTCTCTAGGTTTCCCAAAACAAGAGTTGTTTATGAATTATGTTATTGAGAATAAAAAAAATAATTTTAACTTACTTGGTGTAGGGAATGTTTTTGACTGGACTGCCAAAACAAAATATAAAGCTCCAGATTTTCTAGCAAACAATGGAATGGAGTGGATAATTAGATTTGCCCAAGAGCCAATTAGGTTAGCCCGTAGATACTTTATAGATAATACACTTTTTTTACTTTTTTTTGTACAACAATATTTTGGAAGAAATTTTTACAAAAAAAAATAAAATTAGATTCAAAATTTATAATAACTTATGAAAGATAATTCCCCAATTTTTAAACATATTCCATTAAGTGAAGACTTTAATAATTGGTGGTATGTTGGAAGAAAGCAAATTTTAAAATATATACTTACAAATCAAAACATCAGTAAAGAATTAACAATTCTAGAAATTGGTCCTGGAGTTGGTGTAAATATAAAAATTTTACAAGAATTTGGCAACGTAGATATTTTAGAAGTAGACGAGTACTTTGTTGATATTATAAATAAAAATAATAAATTAAAAGTCAATTCTGTATATGACAGTTTTTCAAAAATTACAAAGAAATATGATTTAGTTGTTTTCATGGATGTCCTGGAACATATTGAGCATTATGACAAATTTTTGAACGACGTAGCTAACATCATGACTGACAATGCAGTAGGAGTTATGAGTGTTCCTGCTTATCAATCTTTATTTAGTAAGCATGATCAAAATTTAAGACATTTTAGAAGATACAGTTGGAGATTAATTGAAGATCAATTAAAGAATAGATTTACTATTCAAAATAAGATCGGATATAATTTTTTATTGCTACCAATAAGATTTTTACAAATAAAACTTTTAAAATCTCCTGTTAGAGATACAACTACAAATATTGTTGTTAACTCTATCTTGAAATTATTCGTTTTCTTTGAATTTTTCCTGCTCAATATTAAAATAAATCCAAAATTTGGATTATCACTATTTGCTGTATTTAGAAAAGGTTAATAAAACTTTGTTAAAACAAAATTACAATTTAAAAATTAGTTATCAAATTTACGCTTTTGTTTATTTGCTTTCCTTCTTTCTTTACCAGACAAATTTAATTAAACAGGGTGGAACAACATGGGATGATTTAATGCTGCTCAAAACATCGCCAAGAATAATTGAAAAATTCCAACTATATTTTTTAGATAGTTCAAACCCCTTTTTAAGTGAGTTTTCATCTAATTTTGAATTTTATGGATATCTTGTGCTTATACCTGCTTATCTATTTTCAAAAAACAATTATATTCTGAATGTTTTTAGCGACTTTTTTCAAATATACAGTATTAACTCCTTAGATCTAGAGTATATGTTAAGACATATATTTCTAAATATCTATGTAGTAATCTCTTTATATATATCTTTTAGGCTTTATTCTAAAATTTCTAATCAAATCAAGGGATTATTATTCATCATACTTATTACACTCGTACCTCTTTTTAGCGGTCATAGCTTATTCAACCTTAAGGATATTCCATTTTTGTTTCAAAACTTATTTGTTGTTTTAGTTTTACTTGATTATTTAAAGAATTTTGAAAAAGTAGATAAATTTTCTTTAGTAAAAATAGGAACTTTTTGTGGTTTGTTACTATTAATAAGGCTTAACGGAATAGCATTTATTTTTATTTACTTCTTATTTTCATTTTTATATCTAAATAAAACAATTTACATAATAAGAAAAAATTTTATAAACTGGTTTTACATTTTTACAATCTCAATATTGTTACTTTTTTTGGGCACACCATCTGCATGGCAAAAACCTAAATATTGGATTGAAGAAACAATAGCAACTCAATTTAATATTTACTGGGATTCATATGTGCTTATTAATGGAAACTTCTTTTTTGCAATGGACATTAATAGAACATATCTTTTTATCTCTTCTATATACAAGATGCCGCTAATTTTTTCTTTATCTATGATTTTGGGATTTTATTTATTTGTTAAAAACCATAAGAAAGCTTTAAAAAATTTTGAAATTATATTTATATTTTCCTTATTTTTTATAATATTTATACACTTAAGTTTTATTATCCTAAAGCCCGTTGCATACGATGGTATAAGACAATATTTGTTTTTAATTCCTTTTTATTGTGCATTAACAATTGAAAGTATTGCGTTAATCAAATTAAGTGCTCTTAAAAATATTGGTATTACATTTTTAATTGCTCTATATTTGGTTTTAACTCAATACGGCCTCGGTCCATACAAATATGTTTATTTGAACGAGTTTGCTAGCGAAGAGCAAATTACAATAGATTGCGAAAAAATAGGTGGGTGTGGCGACTGGCAAACTGATTATTGGGGGTACTCAGGTAAAAAATTAGTAAAAAATCTAAATTCTTCAAACATAAATGGTCAGATATACTTTTGTACTCCTAAACATGTTTTTTCAAGCTATTTAAATAACAAAAATTTAAATATAGTTAGGGATATAGAAAGCTTAAAAAATAAAAATATTTATATTGCATATATTCATAGACCGATGTTGATAAATGATACATGTGGAATAAATAATTTAAATATAAAACTTGAGTGTGATAACGTATTTACAGAAACAACTAGCTTAAGAGGTACCGAAGTTAGCTTAAGCTATGTTGACTTATGTAGCATCAATTAATAATTTTTTTTCAATTTAATTAAACTTACTATCATTTTAAATGAGTCTTTAAAAATATTAACTGCTGAATCGTTGTTGTGAATGTATGTTACTGGGACTTCTTGAATTTCTACATTTAAATTTTTTAAAACTAAAAGTAAGTCAATATCATAGGCAAAATTCCCAACTGTCATCTTTTCTGCTATTTTTTTAGGTTCTGAATAAGATATAAATTTAAATCCACACTGGGTGTCATCAACAGGTAGGTCAAAAAGCATTTTTACAATAAAACTAAATATTTTTCCTGAAACACTTCTTTGTAGTGGAGATCCTATTACTTCACCCTTATACCTAGATCCATTCAAACATATATTTGTATTATTTTTTTGGATCCAGTTGATGTCAAATTGATCAATACTAACTGACAAATCAGCATCTAAAATTAAAATATTGTTATAAAGTGCATTTTTCAGTCCTGACTTGACCGCATTCCCCTTACCCTGCAATGGTTCGTTTATAAAGAAGAATTTATCATATTTTCTTTGAAGCGAAAGACATAAATTTTCAGTTTCGTCATTTGAATTATTGTTTATTACTAAGACTTGAAATTCATTTTCAAATTGATACAACTTTTTAAAAATCTTATTTACAGAAATTTCTAATATATTTTCTTCATTAAAAGCAGGAATTAAAATAGTAAGCATTCCTAGAATTATACATTACTGAATAAGAAAATAATTCAAAGGTTCGAAGTAACCATATTGTTAGTAAAATAACATACATAATGTATAAATTTGCGATAGTCGCCCCCTGTTTCAATGAAGAAAAAACAGTAAAAGAAGTGGCTGTAGATTTGTGTACAACTTTTCAAGAAACTTTAGTTGTCATAGTTGACGACGGATCTACAGATAGAAGTTTAGAGTATTTAGAAGGCCTGCTTTTTAAAAATTTAAAAGTAATAAGTTCTGAAAAAAATTATGGAAAAGGTCATGCAATGAGGCTCGGTTTAAACTTTGTTAAACAAAAATGCGAAATAGTAATTTTTATAGATGCAGATAATGAAATATTTGCTTCAGATTTACAACAAGTTATGAATAAATACAAAGAACCAAACGTTCATGCTGTTTTCGGCTCAAGATTTCTGGAAGTTCCTTTTTCAACAATAAAAAAAATGGGTATAGAAAGGTATCTTGCAAATAGATTGATTACTTTAATAGCTAATTTAAGATACAAATATTCCCTAACTGACAGCTGCACAGCTGTAAAGTCATTTAAATCTCACATGATTGACAAGTTAAATTTGACTTCTTCTGGGTTTGAGATTGAACCTGAAATTATAAAAGGTTTGTCAAAAAATTCGATTTTAATACACGAAGTGCCTGTAAGGTATAAACCAAGATCTTATAAAGAGGGAAAAAAAATATCATTTATGGATGGCATTATTACAGTCAGGGAGCTATTTAAATAGGCATGTTGAAAAAATATACAGAAAATCAAAACTTAAGAGTATTTTTTGTTGCGGCTTCTTTTACGCCTATCTTTTATAATTATTTCTTTAAACTTTTACCAAGTGAGACTCAAGATTTTAGTATAGATAATCCAGATTTTATTAATTTGTTTTTAAGCCTCATTCTTTTCATATATATTTTTTATGTCGGTAAAAGTATAAAAAAAATTTTTGACCTATCTTCTATCTCAATTTCTATAGTTTTTTACTTATTTAGTTTTTTTATAATTGATAATTATTTTTTGTTAATTTCTAAGGAATATACCTTCAAGGAAATGTTTATTTTTGTTAATACAATCTGGTTAATTTTATTTTTATTCAATAAAGATTTAAAAAATTTTCATATTATTTTATTTGTATTCAGCATATTCTTTATTCAAAAGTATTTGATAAGCTACTTTGTTTTAAATTTTGACCTCACTCCCTTAACGTATACGGTTCCAGACGAAACTGATGTTTGGATACCTGCAACGACATATTTATTTGAAAATAATTATTATTTTGCAATTAATAATGTGTCTCATAACGGATATGGACTTTTAATAACTCACATTAATGCAGTATCTACAAATATTTTTTATTATTCAAATAATTACATGTACTTGCCTTTTACTAAAAATGTATTTTTCTTACTCACTCTTTTATTTATATATGAAATAAAAGTTAAAAATATTACTAAAATCATTTTCGTTACTGTGTTGATAATAGTTACTCTGAATAGTCACTGGTTTAGATACTTATTTTTTAATTCAATGATGATGGAGAATGCCGCTAGTTATTTTTTTGGTGTTTTATTATTTTCAAGAAAAGAAGAACTGAAACCATTTGAAAGATACTTAACAGCACTGCTTATTGGAATTTTATATTTTAGTAAACAGTTTTTATCTTTTTTAGCAATAATATTCTTAATTTATTTATTTCTAACAAAAAAAATGAAGAGTAGAGAACTTATTTTAGGTTTATCTCCTATTTTTATAAGTTTAATTAACTCTATTATTTTAAAAATTGATATTACCTGGTCTAATTACTTTAAGTATTTTGATTTTTCTAATCAAGAAGATCAAATAATTACAAATAATCAGTACAGCTTTAAGAATATTTTTAACATTGTTAACCAATTTTTAATAGATAAACCTGTTTCATATTTTTTATTTATATTTCTTATCCTTTTCTTATTTAATTTAAAAAGTAATTTTAATAAATATAAAGACATGCTTTATATAGTCTTTATTAATACCATTCTTGTTTTTGTTCTATATATCACTGTTTGGTCAGATGTTGAGTTTGGATCAAGCTACAGATATTTAATGAATATTTTTCACCTACTTATTCCAATATATTTAGTTGCTATTGATAAATTTATTTTTCCAAACAAAACAAGAGCAAGATAAATTAAAAGTGACTTAACATAGCTGAAAAATTATGAATAAAAGCAACTATTAATAAAAGTATTGATAGCTGGTATCTTTTTAAATTTTTTTCTTTCAAATTTTTAATATAATGTGCCCCCAAAAAAGACATCAAGTGAAACAGCTGAATTATATAGACAGCTTTAATAGTGTTGCCATTATAAGAAGGATATTTTAGAACAAACACAAAGTACCCAAAAAAGCTAAACAGTATTGATATAAAAATTAAACTATTAAAAATTTCAATATTGTTTTTATTTTTTGTTACTAGTGCTTTAAATCCAATTTTTAATCCTGCTAATAGAAAAAATGTTGGAAGTATTGAAATTATATTTACCCTTGCTAAATAATCGCCTATTAAGAGTTGATTTCTTCCTGTTGAAAGAGCATTGCTGGTAAAAGAAAAATATCCCCAGTAATCTCCCCACAAACTTGAATACAGAACAGGAAAAAATTGATTATTAAAATTTGGTCTGATTGGTTTAACAAACATATCAATAGCAGAATTATTAAATGGCCAATAGAAATTTAGAGGCTGATTCGTAAATTTCAGAGGAGAAGAACTCATGTTGAATGCGGTAAAAGATCCAAATTCAAAGAAGAGCCTAAAGTACCACCATCCAGATATCGCAAAACCAAGTGCAAATGAATAAAAAATAAATTTAAAGTATTGTGCCTTGATATCTTTTTTTAGCAAAATATAAATTAAAAAATATGGAGGAAATAATAAAAAAGACCACTGCCTACTTAGTGCCAACAATCCAATACAGGTTCCAAAAATAATGTAGTCAATATTTACACACTTAAAAGAGTTTTTTAATAAAATTGTAAATCTGTATAAAAGAATACTATTTAAAAAAATAATATAAGTTTCGCTACGAAACATTGCAAATGTTTTATAGTTTGCTGTTATAAGTAATAGTAAAGCTAAAAAAGATAGTTTTAGAGTTGTATCGTCTAGCTCAAAAATATTAAATATTTTAATATAAAAATAAATAGAGAAAAAAAACATTATCATCTGTAAAATTTGAATTGCAAATTTGTAGATTTCCCTACATGTATTCAAATTATTGGTTGTTAACTTCTCACACACTGTTCCCACGACTGAAGGAATTAGATACGGTAATGGTGGATTGAAGTATTCATAAGTATTTTCAGGTAATAAATTTGAAATTTTTGGGAGTATATCAACATATAGGAAGTGAGCATCCGAATCATATCCCTGAACAGAGTCATAATTAAAAATATTATAAATAATAATAAATAAGGCTGCAATTAAGAAAAGATAAATGAGTATTTTTTCTATTTTTGACGTCTTACTTATTCCACCGGAGTTCAATAAAGTATTTAATTTTTGTTTCACTAGTAAAACATCACAAATGAAGCATAGTGCGCTGTAAAATTACCTTTATGAAGAATAAAAATTAATATAAACACTCAAAACAACTCTTTACCTCTGTCTGTTAACATAGGCTGTATTGTCGTATGAAACCATATAATGTAACTTTTATATATAAAAGCGGAAGAAAAAGTCGCCTTTCATCAAATCAAGAATTCCCCAAAGAATTTTTTTATGGGTATCATCAATTTTTAAAAAATTTTAAAACTGTAAACCTCATTGAATACAACGAGAAAGTGAACATATTATTCAAATTAATATTTAAAGTAATTAGGAAACTATCAGGACTTCCTATATACTCGGAAAAGTTATTGAGTATTAAAAACTTACAACTCTTAATAAAAACTGACTATTTAATATTAACAAATCAAAATATCGGCTATTCAATGATGTTTTTATCAAGATTTCTTAATTTATTTAGAAAAATTAATACAACAGTATTTATTATGGGAGTATTAGACACTTCACAAAATGAGTCTTTTAGAAAAAAGTTATTCAATAAATACCTATTTTCAAAGAGTGATAATATTATTTTCTTAAGCCATAGTGAAAAAAAGTTTGCTGAAAAGCAATATCCAAAGTACTGTAATAAGTTTTACTTCTTACCTTTTCCAGTTGATCTATCATTCTGGAACAGAAAAAATACTGTAGATGATAGTGGAAAAATACTTTTTTTAGGAAATGACTTAAATAGGAATTATGACTTGTTAAAGCTTATACCACAGAAGATACCTCAAGAAAAATTTGTATACATAACTGAAAGAATTTCCGAGAAAGAAGTCAACCAAGTCAATTTAGAGCTTATTAATGGTAGTTGGAATGATTCAACGCTAAGTGATTTACAAATTAAGGAAATTTACTCTAATGCTAAGTTAGTTATACTACCACTCCACAACTCAAAACAGCCATCAGGACAAAGTGTTGCCCTCCAGGCAATGTCTATGGATATTCCAGTTTTAATTTCTAAAACGGATGGTTTTTGGGATAGTGATAAATTTATTAATGAAGAAAATATCATCTTCGTAGACTCTAAAGATTTAGATGTGTGGGTACATAATATCGAGAAAATTTTGAACAACTTTAGTTTAAGAAAAAAGATATCACAAGAAGCTAAAAAGATTGTTATCTCTGGGTATGATTTAGATACTTTTTACAAAAATTTTCTGAGAATCTTAATTAATTAAATCTAATATCTTAGATACTAAAAGCGACGACCCACCTAGTGTTAAGTGTTTATCATCGCAGTAAAAAATACTCCATTATAAGATGGGGTGAAACTGTTAGAGAAATAAGAATCATTATCAGGGCGTTAAAAAAGAAAAAGTATAAATAAAAATTGTAATCGTTCCAGCTACTTTTAATATTTTAGTAATTGGAAGTTCAATTTGATTGCAATAAGAGCATTTGTTTAAAATATCATGAGGAAGAAATTTTACCCATATTTCATCAGCGATACATTGTTTGCAATACATTTGTGGGCGCTACAGGATTTGAACCTGTGACTTCTTCCTTGTAAGGGAAGCGCTCTGCCAGACTGAGCTAAGCGCCCTTTCTATTAAATAATGCTTATTTATATTAGTTTGATTTATGATGTAAGTAATGCAAAATTTATCCGTAATAATACCATTTTATAATGAGAATGAATTTCTAGAAGAATCCATTAGTAGGGTCACCAATCTTGATATTTTTGATCAAATTATTCTTACAGACGATTGCTCTACTGATGGGTCTTCAGAGATTGCTCAAAAACTTGCAAGCAAGAATCCAATAATCGAATATGTAAAAAGTGAAATAAACTCTGGAAAAGGCGATGCATTAAACAATGCAAAAAGCTTAATCAGTTGCTCACATGTAGTGATTCATGATGCAGACCTTGAGTATTTTCCAGATGATATTCAAGAAATGTTTATCTCTTCTAAAAATAATCCAAATTCACTAATTCTGGGTTCAAGGTTTATTGGGGATAAAGTTAGAAAAAATGTTTACTTTAGAACAAATTTAGCCAATAGGGTTATGTCACTTTTCTTTTCAATTGTAAATTTTTACTATATCACCGATGTAGCGACATGTTATAAACTAATGCCTAGCTCATTCTTTAAAGAAGTAACACTTCGAGAGAAAGGGTTTTCTATTGAAGTTGAATTGCTTAGTAAATTTCTTAAACAGAACAGAAGTATTTTTGAAATTCCAATCAAATATGAAGGAAGGTCTTACACAGAAGGTAAAAAAATAAAAACTTCTGATGGGTTCAAATACCTATTCAATACTTTAAAGTACAGATTTATTAATTAACTACATCCCAATGAGTTACCACAATTTAGGCATTTGTAACAAGAACCATTTCTGATAGTAATGTGTCCACAGTCTGGACAAGCTGGTGCATCGCCCATCATGTCACCAAGTACTTCTTGAACAGTTGCAACTGAGTTTTCGGTCTGCTCAACAGCTACAGGTTCTGATTGTTGTACAGGAACTGATGGTTGAGGCTTTTCTTCAACAGCTACAGGTTCTGATTGTTGTACAGGAACTGATGGTTGAGGCTTTTCTTCAACAGCTACAGGTTCTGATTGTTGTTTTTCTTTTGGTGGAACTTGTACAATATCTGTTCTATCTAAATATTCAAGACCAAGCGCTCTAAATACATAATCTATGATTGAATTACTCATTTTAATGTTTTCATGTCCTTCAACCATACCTCTTGGTTCAAAAGTCTGGAAAGTAAATGTATCTACGAACTCTTCTAGCGGAACTCCATATTGAAGCCCTTTCGAAACAGCTATTGCAAAACATCCAAGGACACCTTTAAGAGTTGCTCCTTCTTTAGC
>Ga0181585_10000670_pt1 | contig 28879 bp, 20 predicted proteins | sample 071ome_29_FD_132469 | JGI IMG/M metagenome (GOLD analysis project Ga0181585, IMG submission 132469) | Coastal salt marsh microbial communities from the Groves Creek Marsh, Skidaway Island, Georgia - 071407BT metaG (megahit assembly) | ecosystem: Environmental > Aquatic > Marine > Intertidal...
CATATCCCAACTCCAGGATTAATTCCAGATAGGTATTATGCGCCTTGTCGAACCGGGGCGACGGCCAGGGGATGGAAAAATCCCGGTACAGAAAATAAACCGATTTGAAGCTATCGAGCCCCCAGCCAAGAAGCGGCGCGTCGCTGATCGCCTTGCCGGTCAAGGCGTGGATGGAGTCCCGCCCGGTCCCTTCTTCCGCAAGGGCGAGCGTGCGGCCCAACGTGCCGCCGCCACTGATTTCCAGTACGGCAAAACCGGCGATCGCCATGGCGACGGAAACCGTGAGCAAGAGACGCCTGCGTTCGCGATAGCGCGCGATCAGCATGACCATCATGACCGCGACCCCCAGCGCGGTGACCACCACGGCGCCCCGCGAATGGGTCAGCAACACCGTCACCGCCAACAGCAGGACACTGATCACCAGCAGATAAAAGCTTGGCGGCAGCGCTTCCAGAAGCCCGCCAAGCGAGCGGTCGCGCCGTTCCGACGCCCCGGTTCCCGCGTCGAAGGCGAGGGCGAGTACCGTCAGCATGCCGATACCGGCATAGGCGCCGAACGATGCCCGCGCGACAAATGTGCTGGTGAGGTCGTCGAGATAAGCCCATTTCTCAAACCAGAGGATGGTCCGGTTGCCGGAATAAAATATCGCCACGCCGTACGCCGAATAGGCAATGGTGACAATCGCCACGCACCAGATGAGAATTCGCGCGCGCGATGTCCGGCGACCGAATTGTGCCGCGATCAGAAACACCGCGCCATAGGCAAACAGCCGCAGCGTTGCATTCATGCTGGCGGCCGGATCGATACTGATCGCGCCCCTTACCGGACGTCCGAGAGCCGCCGCAGTTTCCTGCCAGATCGGATTATGCCAGGCGGCCGGTGTGAGGGAGGTCGTCTGAATCAGCGACCAGATGAGAACGCATAGAAACGGGATCCCCGGAACAAGAATGCGCGATATCGGGACATTGAAGAGGGACGGTCGCTGAAGCACCGCGCACGCCCATGTAAACAGCAAAAGCGCCGCGATCAGAACAAGAAAATTCATCGACCATGGGCGGTTGGAGGCAAGCGGTAACGGTGCCCAGGCGATCAGAAAAAGGAGGCCTCAGAAAGCGATTTCCGCCAACGGCCCATCGCCGCGATGCAGCCCCGGCCGGCTCAACGCGGCCCCGGCCCGTAGTTTGGCGCGCTTAATAGGCGTTCTTGCCGGTAAAACCGATAAACATCGTCAGGATCAGAATTTTGAGATCGAAACGCAGTGACCAGTTCTCGATGTAGTCCAGATCGTGCTGAACACGCTGGCGCATGAGATCGGGGGATTGGGTCTCCCCGCGCAATCCGTTGACTTGTGCCCATCCTGTTATCCCGGGTTTCACCCTGTGCCGCACCAGATAGCCGTCGATGATTTTCGCGTATTCCTCGTTATGCGCAACCGCGTGCGGCCGGGGACCGACCAAAGACATTTCGCCAGACAGTACATTGAAAAGCTGCGGCAGCTCATCGAGGCTTATCCGTCGGAGGAAGCGACCTACGCGGGTAATGCGCGGGTCTTCGCGTTTCGCCTGGGGCACGTCGCCACCATCCGTTTCCGTCCCCTTCCAGTACATGGTGCGGAATTTCAGCACCGTGATCACGTTATTATTAAACCCGTATCGCTTCTGCCTGAACAGAACGGGTCCCGGGCTGTCCATCCTGACAGCAATCGCGATAACGAGCAGCACCGGCCAGATCAGGCACAGGATCAGGAATGACAAAATGCGGTCCTCCAGCCCCTTGAGTATCCGGTTCCAGCCGCGCAGGGGGGGCTTTTGCAAGGTGAGCATGGGCACGCCCGCCACGACCTCATAGCCGAGATTTGGCAATTCGAACGCTGCCGCGTCGGGACAGACGGAAACATCGGTGGCGACGGTTTTGAGCCTGTCGATAATCTCGGCGATGCGCGCCGTCGCGTACCAGGGCAGGGCTATGGTTATCTGGTCGACGCGGTGTTGCCGCATAAAGAGAAGCAAATCATCGGTGTTGCCCTTTAGCTCCTCCCGATCGATCGATTCATCGATCCGGCTCTGCCGATCGTCGAACATGCCGACGATCCTCACCCCGGACTGGGACCGCTCATTCAGGTAACGCCACAGGCGCGCCCCTTCCTCACCCGCGCCAATAACCGCGATATTGTAGGTCAGACGGCCGCTGTCGCGCCAGGCATTGAAGAGCAGCACGATTAGCCCGTGCAATGTCAGCAGGGATACAAAGGCGGAGATGACCCAGTAAAGCGCCCAGGCACGGGAGAAATTCTCAGAGACCTTTCCGAAATAGGCGAGCAGCAAAAGCGCGACCGCAATTCCGATACAGGAAGACGTAATGCCGCCAAGCTGTACTGAAAATCGTCGCAGGTCGGAAAACCGGTAGACGTTGCTGACATGCATGAAGTTGGCGGTCAGCAGCCCGGCGACGACGATGGCCACGACATACTGGTCGGGAAGCGGTTTGATCCCGTGGTGCAGCACATAGGCGACGACCGAAGTTCCCGCCACGACGGCGATGTCGGCAATTCTCAGCACGCCTGTTATGACGTTCTGGTCGTCGAGTCCAAGATTCAGGCGGGGCATGGTTTTCGGTCCAGACTGTTCATACTTAAAACGATCCCGTCCCGGTGGCGGAATCATGATTATTGCCGACCCGAAAAACGTATGCGCCTGAAATTACTATAAAATTGACGACCATCCGCTTTTACTCTCGCTGAAATTATAGAGTGCGCCGGATAAAGAAGAAATAAGGGAATTTCGGCAAATATGGTGGCAATCGGCTGTCGGCGGCGTCATATTAGGACCATGTTCAGAAAATTGTTCGGATTTGGCGGGCCGGCGTCCCGTGATTTTTCCGCCGAATTGCCCGCCGTGCCGAAAGGCACACGGGTCTATGCGGTAGGCGATATTCACGGCAGCCTGGAACTCTTGCGGGAGATGCACGAATTGATCGAGCAGGATTCGCGCGTCCTGTAGCCTGAACGGCTTGTGCTGATATATCTTGGTGACTATGTCGACCGGGGTGAGAAAACCCGTGAAACTCTCGATTATCTGATCGATGAACCGCTTGAGGGGTTTGAACGGATTTATCCACGCGGCAATCACGAAGAATTTCTGCTTAATTTTCTTGAGGACGCCTCCCTGGCGCCTATGTGGCTGCCCAACGGAGGCGATACAACCCTGCTGAGTTACGGCGTCGGGTTGGGCGACGCGGCGAATGCCGAGGAACGTTACCGCGATATGCAGACTCGGCTGGGCGAGGCAATCCCCGAGCGGCATCTCGAATTTGTGCGGTCGCTGGAGACATATCATGTCGAGGGCGATTATCTGTTTGTGCATGCCGGCGTGCGCCCCGGCGTGCCGCTTGAGTCGCAGACCGGTCAGGATCTTCTGTGGATCAGGGATGAATTCATGACGTCGGACGAAAACCACGAATATTGCGTCGTCCATGGCCATACCATCGTGCCGGAAGCCGACTTCCGGGCGAACAGGATCAGCGTCGATACCGGCGCCTATTACAGCGGCATGCTGAGCTGCGCGGTCCTTGAAGACGACGACCGCCGGATTATTCACACCTGACCGGCCGGGTGAGGCCCGTGGCGGATTTCACCCCTGTCCTTCCGGATGGCGCATTGCTTTGGCGCTGTATTCTCGATCCGGAAGCCACGCCCCTGCCCGCCGATACCGCCGCTTTGTCCAGGGCGGCCGATCTTTTCGCGCAATGCGTTTCTCCGGTCCTGGCTGAGTTCCTGCTTGATCCCTGGTGCCGGCGGACCGGAATCGGGCTAATCGCCCCCGAGGCGCTGGCGCAATCCCGGCTGGTCGCCCGGTTCAACCTGGCGCAACAGCAACGCTGTGCGGCTGATCTCGTCGGGGCGGGATTTGACCTCGTCTTTATGAAGGGGTTCGCGAACGCCCATCTTTTTTATCCCGACCCGGTTCTGCGCATGCAGGGCGATCTGGATATTCTTGTCCGGGAAAGCGAATTGCCCGGACTGGTCGAATATCTGTCCGCAAAGGGTTTCGCGTTCAGGCCGATGCCCGTCAAGCCGTGGGGAATGATTTCGGACGCCAGCTATTTTCCGTTCGTGTCGGCCGATGGTGGTTGCGATATCGATTTGCACATTCTTCCCGACTGTTTTCCCGCCCACCGGTCCCTGACGACCAACCGTTTGTTTGACGCGGCCGTGTCTGTCGACATAGCCGGCGCGACCTGTTCTCTTCCCGGCCCCGACCATGCTTTTCTGTTGTGCATTTCGAACGCCGCAAAGGACAAGTTCGGCGCGAATGCGCTGCGCAAGGTGATCGACGCCATTCTGATGGTGCGCGGCGAGGCACCACCCGATATGGCGCGCGTGGCCGCGCTGGCGCGAGAGGGCGGGTTTTTGGGCCCGGCTGTCGTTTTTTGCCGTCTGTTGATCGGGCTTGGGCTCGCGCCCAATGGCTTCCCGCCCGAGTTGCGCCGGTCATTGCCGGGGTTTCGCGCGCGTGAATTCGATCGAATGGCCGCCGATTTCAAATCGTTGTTTCCTGGCGAACCCGGGCTCGGCGGGATGTTGTGGCGGGAGTGGGCCTTGTGTGCGGAACCTGCCGTGGCGCTGCATAATCTGGGGCTTCGGTTTCGCGGGCTGGTGCGGAAACGCGCCGGTTTCCCGGCGGGAGCGCCGGTCGACAGGAATTTTCACTAATCCTGATCCGGGGCGTATTCATCGTGCATGCCGCCCGGTCTAAGTGCTATAAATCAAGGCCTTAAAGCTTGGTTCTGGATGGTTTGAAATGATTGCGGAAAAAAAGATACTGGTTACCGGCGGCGCAGGGTTTATCGGTTCGCATCTCTGCGAACGGTTGCTGGCAGAAAATTGCGATGTGCTGTGCGTCGATAATTATTTTACCGGCGGCAAGGACAATATTTCGCAACTGCTTGACTCACCGCGTTTCGAGATCATGCGCCACGATGTGACCTTTCCGCTTTATGTCGAGGTGGATCAGATATTCAATCTGGCCTGTCCCGCCTCTCCGGTCCATTACCAGCACGACCCGGTGCAGACCACAAAGACCAGCGTGCATGGCGCGATCAACATGCTGGGGTTGGCCAAACGATTGCGGGCGCTTATTTTTCAGGCATCCACCAGCGAGGTTTATGGCGATCCCAAGGTGCACCCCCAGCCGGAGAGCTATTGGGGCCATACCAATCCGATCGGGCTCCGCTCCTGTTATGACGAAGGCAAGCGCTGCGCGGAAACGCTGTTTTTCGATTACCACCGCCAGCATGATTTGAGCATAAAGGTCGCGCGTATATTCAATACTTACGGCCCGCGCATGCATCCCAATGACGGGCGCGTCGTTTCGAATTTTATCGTCCAGGCGCTGAAGGGCGATCCCGTAACGATTTACGGTGACGGGTCGCAGACCCGGTCATTCTGTTATGTCGACGATCTGGTCGAGGCTTTTATACGGTTTATGGCGACCGACGACTCGGTTACGGGACCGATGAACTTGGGCAATCCCGGTGAGTTCACCATTCTTGAGCTGGCGGAAAAAGTAATCGCCGCGACGAATTCGAAATCGGAGATTATCCGCAAACCGTTGCCGTCGGACGATCCGGTGCAACGGCAACCGGATATCGCCCTTGCCCGGAAGACGCTTGATTGGGAACCGAAGGTTCCGCTGGACGAGGGGCTTTCAAAAACCATCGCCTATTTCGATTCCCTGCTGAGCAATGGCTGAGAATATTTCTTCCGTCATCCGGATATTCTTTTCGGCGCGGTAATTTTCAGTGGCGCGTCATCGGCGATTGCGCCGCCGGCGCGAAAATCACGTTGGTCCGCGCCAGTGCGGCTGATAAAACCCTTTCCGATTTTGCCGGTTAGCCGGCCAACCCGTATCGCTCTGAACAAGTCTCAAGAGTTTCCTATGAAACCTCGTTTTGATTCCGCTATCGGTCGGGACCGGTCCGGTCTATTCGCCGCTATCCATCGGTTGACCGGCGTCGTCTGCCTATGTGCCCTGACCGGTGCCGCCGCGGGCGCCACCTATTTTATGCTGGAGCGGGGGTTCCCGGCGCGGGCGCAGTCCGCCGGGACCAACGGGTATCCGAATGGAATGCGGGAAAATCTGATCGCCGACCGGGCGGGGGTTCTGCTGCGGCATTCACCGGTGAGCGGCGAAAGGAACCGGGCGCCCCTGACCCTGTCGATCGATTACGGCGCAAACCCCAATACCGAGACCATCAACACGATATACCGGTTCGGCGCGAATATGCTGCCCAACGGTTACCCGGAAAACGGCGAATTGCCGGCCCAGGGAATAGAATGGGAAACCGCATGGGAGAATGGGCGAACGGGCAAGCTGACATCTGAATTCCATGTCGCCAGCCGGGATACGGATGGCACGCTGGCCCGGCCGATTACCTATTCCTTTGAAAACGGCAATATGAAGGAAACGCTTAATATCGCCTTTGAGAGCAACGTGTTTGGCATAAATCGCGTCAATGGCGCCAATTTTTTCAAAGTCGATTCAAATACCGGCCAGATGTATCTGACAGGCGGGCTCGACTGGACGATAGAACACGGCACCAATAACAGCTGGTTCCTGGCCCAGGCGGGTGGAAAGGGTTCCGGTATCGTGCAGGTGCTGAAAGTCGACAAGCGCAACCGAGTGGTTATTGGCGGCGCGCAGAGCCGTGGCGTCATTACCGGCGGCGATATGTCGATTGGCGGAAATCATGCGATTTTGCCGCGCGCCGGCCAGCGACCGATCTCCATCGGATCGGACCGCAAGCGCAGCGGTCTCAACATCCATGGCAACGGATCGGATGTTCTGGTGCTTGAGGACGGCAAGCGCAATCGCTGGTCAATCCGGCCGGCGGGCGCATTCCAGATTCATGATCTGGATAATGGCCGGACAGTCATGCAATTTGAAAAAGACGCGCCCGATAATCTGCTGGTCGGGCGTAAGTCCGGAAATGTCGGGATCGGCACCAACGCGCCGGAGTCCCGCCTGCATGTCGCCGGCGCGCTCTCCGTCGAGGCCGTTCTTAATCCACGAAACCCGGGCGAGGACAAGGCCGTGCTCTATCTCGACCAGGCGAGCGGCCGGCTGATGGCCAGAATAAACAGCGGTGGCGAGGTCAAGAATTACATTCTCGCCGGGGACTAACCCGTCAACCTCGCTGCTTTCCCGGCTGCACCCGGATAAAGAAGCCGATCACGTATAACAAGAGGACGTGATAGAAGATTCCGGCCACCACCAGGGAAAAGTTCGATTCGATCCGGAACAGATCCGAGAAAATCGATACCGCGAACACGGTGAGCCAGTCCCCCGAGCCTGGCAGATTCATCATGTGGGTAAGAAGCCAGTAAATCTGGGACATGATAAACATCCCGATGAAGACTCCCCACGGGCCGAAATTAACGTACATCTCGACCAGCTGCGGGAAATTGATCGATGTCGATTCATCGTCGATCGAAAGAATGTGATACATGTGGCCGAAGATCAGCCCATATGTGGGATTCGGTTTGTCCGGCCAGATGACCCGCGGCACCAGCTTCCACGCGACGTCCTGATAGGTTTCGCCATACAGGTAGTCGACATCCTTGGGCGTCAAAAACACCACATGACCGAACAGATAGGAAATATCGAAACGGATTGAGATGGCCTGAAGGGCAAAGCTTGTCCGTTCGGCGTCCAGGCTGCCCGTAACGACCTTGAAAGCGATGCTGGCGAAAGTTGCGACGTTCTTGGCCGCCTCTGCTCCGCCTTCGACTTTTACTTCCCCGCGCGGGTCCCAAACCTGATCGCGATATTCATATTTCGCGAACATGAACGGGAACAGGATGACGATGCCGAGAATGACAACCAGCCACGGAATGCGTCTCTTGATGCCGATATAAAGCAGCACGACCGCGACCATGAAGAGCGCGATCGGTCCGGAATTGCCGGCGGAAATCGAGATGCCGAGATACAGCACCGTATAGATTAGTGTGCCGACAAATCCCACTAGTCCCAGTTGCCCGCGGATTCTGAGGAGGATCAGCGCGAGGATGCCGATTAATGCAAGCTTGGACATGAACACGGTGATCTGTCCGGCTTCGCCCGCGATTTTCAGCATGAAAAGACCCACGAAACCGATCCCCATGAAAATCAGGGAAATCCGTTTGGCGCTGTTTTCATCCCACTGAATTTCGAAAGGCGGCAAAGCGTTGAGGATTAGCTGGATCGGCCGGGTGTAATAGCCGATCACCATGATCCAGATGCCGCCCAGGGAAATCAGCGCGGGCTTGATCATGTGTTCATGCGTCAGATATTCGAAATGCCACCAAGGCGTCCACCAGACGTAAAAGGGAAAGAGGGAATAGTGAATGCCGTAAAGGACGCATATCACCTGGAAAAACGGCAGGTTTTCCTTGGGTCAAAGAAGGAAAATCCCAAGCGGCAGAAAGCAGCCGAAAAAAACGCCGGAATAAATCAGGTGGACGAGATGATAGTTGCCCTTCGAGGTGGCGCCGACATTCAGGAGCAGCAATAACAAAAAAACCACGAAGAAATAGGCCAGCGCGGGCAACGCCGAATGGGCCCGCGGAGGCTGCTGCGCCTCTCCATAATATTGTGGCGGGACCGGTGTCATCGCGCGGCAGGGTCGTTCGTTGATCTGGATTTTGGCATGCTTTGGGTAATTTAACCGATTCAGCCCGGAAAACTAACGATTTCGGGATCTGGCTTCCGGGTCAGCGGGTGCGGAATATGCCGACAGAGGCGGTATGATGCGTTATTCTGACCGGGTTTCAAATGCTTAGTCGTTGTTGAGCTGATATGTGCGGGTTTCTTGGACGTTTATCCCCTGCCGGTTTTTGCCCGGCCCGCCCGCTCTCGGCAGGCCTGCCCTGGCTCGCGCGGCGCGGCCCCGACAGCCAGAATTTCTGGGCTAGCGCGTCGGGAGAGGTTGAGTTCCTGCATGCACGGCTTGCCATTATCGACCGTACGGAGCGCGCCCATCAGCCGCTTAGCGCCGACGGGCGGGACGTCACGCTCATGTTCGTCGGTGAAATCTATAATCACCGCGATCTGCGCGCGGGCTTAAGCGAATACGACTTTCGCACCGACTCCGATACCGAGGTCATTCTCGCCACCTATCTAAAACATGGCGCCGCGGGTCTGAAACGATTGCGCGGCATGTTCACCATCGCCATTGCCGATCTGGAAAAGGGTGAAGTCCTTCTGGCGCGCGATCCGGTGGGCAAGAAGCCGCTTTATGTCGCGCAATGGGGCGAGGGGCTCTATTTCGGCTCTTCCCTGCTGCCGATGCGCGCGGCACATGATGGCGGTGTTTCGTTGAATGAAGCCGCGGTCTCTCAATTCTGGTCGCATGAATTCGTCTTTCCGAACGGCGCGATTTTCGACGGTGCGCGACCTGTCATGCCGGGCCGGGTAGAGCGGTTCTCTCTTTCCGGCGCCGCGCAGGGGTCGGAAAGCTGTGTGCCCGACGATGCGCCGGTCTGGGGCGGTGAATCGTTTGAGGAGGCGGAAGCGCGCGCCGGTGCATTGATGGATCGGGCGGTGCGCCGGCGCCTCGAAAACAATAGCGAGCGGGCGGTGTTGCTCTCCGGCGGGATCGATTCGACCGCCGTTGCCGCCGCTGTCGCGCGGGTCAGCCGGGAGGAGGGCGAGCCTGTCCGCGCGCTGACGCTCGGCAGCGTTATTCCCCGAACCAATGACGAGCCCTGGGCTCGTATGGCCGCTGACCGGCTCGATTTGCCGCTGAGGGTCGTGCGTCCGCACCGGGAACGCCTTGCCGACATGGCGGCACGCTGTCTCGACCGGCAAGACGAACCGCTCGGGATGATCTCCCATTTCACGTTGACGCGGCTGGTTGAGGCGATAGCCGGGGAAAGCCGGATACTTATCGGTGGCGATGGCGGGGACGAGATCTTTCTCGGCTATGGCGGGGCTTCGGCCTGGCGTGAAAAATCCGGCGATGGGCCAGCGCCCGATCCGGCGGATTGGGCAATGCCGATGCCGGACTGGTTCGGCGGCTGGGCGCGGCTCGCGGTAACCCGCGATCTGGTTGGGCACGGGTTCGTGAAGGCGGACCGGGCATCGGCGGAACAGGGCGTGGAAATCCGCGCGCCGCTGGTCGATTGGGACGTAATTTCCTATGTCCGAAGTCTCCCGGCGGATTATGTTCTTTATAACGGAGAGACCAAGGCGCTATTGAAGCGGATGCTCGCGGGTTGGCCCGACAGGTTTATTAATCGGCCGAAACGGGGCCTGACTTACAATCTGCGCTGGGCCTGGTTGCCGTCGAACTATGCCGGATTGCGGGAAATGATTGATCCCGAAGCGTGCGACCGTTTCGGTGCCGGCCTGCCCACCGCGTTGCGGGGACAGCCCATGACCTGGTCCGGACGCACGGTCCACGCCAATTTCGTTGACGTCTGGAAGCTGGCGGCATGGTCCGCCTTTTCGCGGCGTCTGGCGCAGGCGGCGCGTGCGGCATGAAGGTAACGATCAGCGTCCTAGGCCGGTTTCACGCCTTTTATCTTGCCCGCGAAATGCAGCTGCGCGGTCACTTGCGCGCGCTTTTGACGACCTATCCGCGGATGGAAGTCGCCAAGTACGATATCGATCCGAAGCTGGTGAAGCCAAAGCTGGCGATAGAGGTCGTGCGCCGGATCTGGCCACGCCTGCCCTGGAATGCCGGTCCGGTTCCGGACCGCCGCCTGCTGAATTTCTATGATTGGGAGGTCAGCCGTTCCATCCCCGCCGATACGGAGCTCTTTGTCGGGTGGAGCGGCGCCTCGCTTGCCGCGATCCGGGCGGCGAAGGCGCGGGGCATGACCACGCTTCTGGTGCGCGGTTCAACCCATGCGCTTCATCAGCGCGATATCTTGCTCGAAGAGGCGGCGATCTGGGGCACCCCGACTCCTGCTTTCGACGATGCGCTGATCGAAAAACAGCTCATTGAGTATGACGAGACCGACTTCATCTATAACCAGACCGAGTATGTCCGCCGCACATTCGAGGATCGCGGCATCGATCCCGCCCGGATCGCGGTGGTGCCCACCGGGGTCAATCCCGACTGGTTTTACCCGATTGAGAAGGAAGACGATGTATTCCGGGTGATTTTTTGCGGTGGTCTGTCGGTCCGGAAGGGCGTGCCCTATCTGCTGCAGGCGTTTTCGGATCTCGACTTGCCCAATTCGGAACTCTGGCTGATCGGCCCGCAAACGGGCGATACGGAAACCATCCTGAAAATGATTGATAACGACAAGATCAAGGTGAAGGGCGTCTATCGCGAATGGGACCTTTATAAAGCCTACAGTCAGGGTTCGGTTTTCTGCCTGCCCTCCATCGAGGAAGGGCTCGCCATGGTACAGGCCCAGGCGATGGCCTGCGGCCTGCCCTTGATCTGTACCGAGGCCGCGGGCGGTCAGGCTTTCGTGCGCGACGGCCAAGAGGGTTATATCGTGCCGATGCGGTCCGCCGAGGCGATCACCGAGAAGTTTGCCTTCTGCTACGAAAATCCGGCGGCGGCGCGTGAGATGGGAAAACAGGCGCGGGAGCGCGTTACCGGTAATTTCACCTGGTCTCACTATGGCGACCGGATGGAAGCCGCCTACCGGTCGCTTCTCGATCGGTCTCTCTGATCAGCCGCGCCGCAGACCCGTCCGGGTAAGGAGCTGGTGAAGCAGCCACTCGCGCTGGGCGCCGTCGAACAAAAGGAAAAAGGCTGGACCCGCGGCAAGTGCGGTCCAGACGATTCCGGCCAGCACCAGGCGTGGCAGGGTTTCGGCGCCGCACACAGTCACTGCCGCCCAGGCGCATAGCGCGCTGATTACAAAGGACGCCACCATATAAAGATGGGTGTGCAGGATCATGCGGGGCGCGTTTATCGAAAGTATCCGTGCAGTTTGCCACGGAATAACGGTAGACAGGATCAGCGCTTCCGCGGCCAGAACCGCCCAGGCGGCGCCCGCCGCACCCAGTTCGGGAATGAGCACGGCGCACAGGATCAGCGTCGCCAGCCCTGCCGCGATGTGCGCCCCGGCCATGCCGGCGGGCTTGTTGATGAAAAACAGCACCGAGGTTCCCGCGAGCGACGGACCCGCGAATGCCGCCGCCGCCAGCAACGGCCAGAAAACAGTGGCGTCGAAGGGAATGTCGCCCAATGTCCAGAGCAGAAAAAACGGTGGCGCGAGATAGGCAACCATGCCCGCGAATCCGCCGCACAGACCCCCGGCAAAGCGTGAGAAAAAGCCATAGGTCCGGCTGAGCGACCCGGCATCGTCCTGGGCATATTGGCGCGCCATCTCCACCCCGGTTACATGCATGATCTGGTCGGGGATCAGGCGGATCATGCCGATGAGCGTTCGGAGCGTCCGGTAGAGAAGAGCGGCGGCGGCACCGTTTGCCGCCTGACCCGATACGAGAAATATCGTGCCGTGAGTCGTCAACATTGTCGCGCCCAGCACGGCGGCGTAAAGCGGCGCGACGGCAAAAACTTCTTTCATTGCCACCCGGTCCGGGAGCCGAATGCCGTATCGCAAATCGGTGTAGCGCCTGGTCTGGTGCAACACCATTGCGAGCCACGCAATGATGGCGACCGCGACGTGGATTCCGGCCAATCCCGCCGCGTTAATGCCGACGGAGAGGCCGCCGACAATGGCGGCGATCAGGGCCAGCCGGAGCAGGTTTCCGACCATGATGCCGAGCACGAAATCGCCATGGGCCCGGTAGACCGCATTGCCGATCCCGAATGGTAGCATTGCGACAAAATGCAATCCGAGCAGGATCAACACCGCATCCGGTGGCGACCCGCCGGCGCCGGTCAGATTCAGGGCCGATGTCCAATCGACACTTCCCGCCAGCGCCAGTATGGCGGCGGCGCCGATGGCTGCGAGACCCAGATAGAGCGCCGCCGCTTCATGCAGCATGCGGCTGAATTTTCGCTCATCGCCGCGGGACAGGGCCAGCTGCAGGCCATTGCTGTAATAATTCTGCAGCCCCAGATCGATGAGTCCGACAAAACTCGCCGTCGCGATGAGAACCGTCCAGTCCGCGAAACGGTCCGGTCCCCAGAAATACAGAAAGATCGGAACGAGAAGAATCTGCTCGCCGAAATTGATCGCCAGCGACATCAGCTTGCCGGCGGTTCCCGCGATCAGGCGGCGGTGAATGCCCTCTTGCCCCTGCGGGTCAGGTTGTGTGATTTCTTGCATCGGGGGGGTCCCCCACGAAATGGCGCAGAGCCTGCTTTATCCCCGCAATATCTTCCGCGAAGCTCCAATTGGCAACGATCTTCCGGCTTTCCGCGCCCATCTCGCGGCAGCGTTCCGGGTCCGCCAGGATATTGCCCAGCGCCTCCTGCAATGCGGAAACATTGCCCGCAGGATAGACGTAACCGTTTTCGCCGTTTCGGATAAGGTCGTATGCCGCCCCCACCTGATCGCTAGCGATGACCGCGCGCCCGGCGCACATCAGCTCATTCACCACCAGCCCCCACGGCTCCAGCAGCGAGGGAAGGACGAAGACATCGCAGAGATCGTAAAACCGCGGCAGGTCGGACTGGTTCTGAAACCCCGTGAACCGCACGGACTCCGACAGGCCGGCTTCGACGACCTGGCGTTCCAGCGCGCCGCGCATTTCGCCATCGCCGACCAGAACCAGATACGGGTTACGCAATTCCGCATTGCTGGCAATCCGTATAAACGCCTCGACCAGGTCGTCCGGGCATTTCCGGCGAATGAATTTGGACGCATACAATATTACCGGCCGTCCCGGCTCAAGGGTCAATTCACGCCGTAAGTCGTCGCGCCGCGCGGCGGCCGCATCGGCGCGTTTCTGAAAAACCGCATTGTCGACCGCATAGGGGACTATAAACAGGCTGTCGGGTTGCATACCGTTCGCCATATAGTAATCGCGGTTGGCGGAGCCGATGACCAGAAAACCGTGGCAAATCCGGCGTAGCAGGAAATAGAAGAATTTCTTGAATATATCTCTTGCCGGTCCACGCGCGGTGCTCATTGCCCACGCCTCGTCCCGGTTGAGGACGATCTGTCCCTGCAGCCGGGCCCGCGCCATGCTGGTCAGATGATACCAGCGCATATAGCCATGCACCCAAAGCGCGTCGAACCCGCCGTCGCGCAGCGCTTTGGGCATACCACGATTGACCGGGCGGAACACCGAAGGTGGGCCGTCATCCGCGCGCGCGGGCAGAAATTTATGCTCATAGCCCTCGACCAGCGGCACGTCCCATTCGATCTCGTGACCAAACCCCGCATCCATATGCTTGCGCATCGAAAAATCGCTGCAGAAAAAAACTTTCAGCTCTATATCCGGGTCCTGCGCGATCAGCCTGAGCAGGGGGGCCTGATACTGGATCGGGTGGCTGACCAGATAGGCCAGCCGGTAAGGTCGCTGCATTCTACAGTCCAACTACTACGCGCGCGTCAGTTCATAGTACCGTTAGCGCCCACAACCGCTTGATTCAACGTTTTATTTGCCGCTTCGATGACATGCGTGGCCGGAATCTGGGTGATGTTCTGTTCTCCCGTGGCGTCGCGCATCACCAGCGGCTCGCCGCCCGACCAGTCGAGCCTCGGATAGAGAATGCGCTGATGATGACCAAACGGGAACCACACGCCCGGTTTGGCGTGTTTGCTGAAGACGCAGACCGACGGCGTTCCCATGCTGGCGGCCAGATGCATCGGACCGCTGTCGTGACCGAGGAACAGACGCGACCGTCCGATGACCAGGGCGCTTTGCCGGGGCGGCAGTGTGTCGCAGAGATCAATGACCGGCCCCTGCCAACCGGACGCGGCGGCTGTCGCCCGCGCGCTGTCATTCGGTCCGCCCAGCAGGGCGAGCCCGAGATCGGGATGGGCGGCGCTGATTGACGATAGCGCATCGGCCCAGCGGTTATCGCCCCAGCTCTTGAAATCGATTTTGGCGCCGATGGCGAATGCCGCGAAATTTCCAGCCCCCCGCCAGTCCAATAACGCCGCGTCGGCGTCCGCGATTTCCGGCGCCGTCGGGTTGAGAGACCAGTTCGCGGGGTCGTCAATTCGCGCCTCGCCCAAACTGTTTACACAACGCGCGAGCCGCGACGCTTCCGCCTCGAACAATCCGTATTCCGGTAACGGCCGGTGGTGTCTGAGATCACGGGCAAAGGGGACCCCGACAAGGCTCTTTGCCCCGCACGATTTCAAAAACGCGAAATCACGGACCAGGCTGGCCCAACGCCGGGGCTCATTCAGATAAACCACCAGATCGGGGGCCCAGTTCGCGACGTCGCGGCGCAGTGCGTTCAGATGTTTCAGGTTTCGCGTGCCAAGCGGATAGGGGAAATAGCCGTGAACGAAACCGCCATCGCCCAGCACCGCCTGAATGGGCGCGGCGTCGCTGTTTACCGGCATATTGGTCAGAATCCGGCGTTCCGCATCGGGAAACTCGCGGGCCAGCATATGGAATACCGGCAGGGCGACCACCGTGTCGCCCAGACTGCCAATGCGATAGATAAGGATGCGTTCAGCCACGGGTCCGCACTCTATTGCGTCGCCTGAATCGGGTCACGCGATCATCGCCGGCGCCTGGCGCTGCACCGCCGCCGCGTCCGGGGAAATCTGCGCATGAACCTGCCGCGCCCAGCTACGATATCCCGCCCCGCCGGCTTTCTGACCCGGCGCACCCAGCCATTCACGTACCGGTATGGAAAAGCCGGTCTTGGGGCGGTTCAGGACCGCATCGGGCAGAGTCCGCGCGGGCGTTCCCGCCATATCGGATTTGCCCGGCGGGTGCGTTCCGGCCAGCATCGGCGCCAGCGCCCGCAACAGTTCGATATCGACCAGCGGCGTACGGATTTCCAGACCGAAGGCCATGCCCGCCCAATCCGCGTCCCGCAGAAGCTGGTTGCGCATATACCAGCAGGATTCGAGCGCGCAGACACGTTGGCGCGGGGTTGAAAGCCCGCCGGTGGTCGCGCCCATGTGATTGCGTATGGAAAGCGCCGCCAGCCCTTCCCGCACCAGGTTGGGGTCGAGGATTTCCGGCAACTCCCACGGCATAAAAAGACCGCGCCGCAGCAGATAGGCGTCGCCGTAATGCGTGCCGTATTCGATCAACCCGGCATATTTGGGCGACGTCATGCGCTTTATGAACGGCGTGGACAGGAGGCGGAACGCCTTTCCCAGCCCCGGCAAATAGCGGAAGCCGCCCAGCTTGCCGATTAGGGACGGGATTTCCCCGAAACTGCCATAACCGCCGAAAATTTCGTCCCCGCCGACGCCCGACAGCGCGACCTTCAGCCCCGCCTCATGCGTTACCTTGCTGACGAAAAAGCTGTTTACCCCGTCGATCGTCGGTTGATCCATTGCCGAGAACAGATGACCGGCGCTGTCGCGGAAATCCTGTTCGGAAATCCAGCTTGTCTTGTGATCGGTCCCGTAATGGGCGGCGACTTCCTCGGCCAATACCGTTTCATCATCCGCCGTCCCCCGATATTCATCGAACCCCAGCGTGACGGTGCGCAGCGCCGATCCTTCCTGTTCCGCCGCCAGCGCCGCCAGGGTCGCCGAATCGCGTCCCGATGACAGGAACACACCAACCGGCACATCGGCGATCATATGCGCGCGCACGCTGTCGGTCAGGGCCGCGCGCAGCCGCTCCGGTTCGAATTTTTCCGCCGACGCGGCGGCCAGCGTTTCGGAAATATCGCACCAGCATTCGGGCTCACTTGCGCCGGTATGATCCACCCACATGCTGTGTCCGGCGGGCAGGGCGTGGATGCCGGCATAAAGCGTGTGCGGTTCGGGTACATATCCGGTCAGGAAGAACCCGCAATGACCGGCGGGCCAGGGCGAGGCGTCGGCGAGCCCGGAGGCGGCCAGCGCACGGACCTGCGAGGCAAAGGCGAACACGCCGGCCCGGTTGGAAAAATAAAGCGGCTTGATGCCGTACGGGTCGCGGGCGAGGAAAACCCCCTTGCGATCGGGATCGAAAACCGCCAGCGCAAACATGCCGCGTAAATGTGTGACCATCCGCGCCCCGTCACGGGCATAGAGATGCAGCAGCACTTCGGTATCGGATTGCGACCGGAAAACGACCCCGTCGGCTTCCAGCCCGGCGCGCAGTTCCCGGTAATTGTATATCTCGCCATTATAGACGATGCGGGGCGCGTCCGGTTTGTCTTTCAGCGCCATCGGCTGGGTACCCGCTTCCGACAAATCGATGATCGACAAGCGGCGATGCGCCAGGGCGACGCGTTCATTTTCGCCGAACCATTTGCCGTCCCCGTCCGGGCCGCGCGGTTGCAAGCGATCATGCATGATGCCGAGCGCATTCCGATCCGCCGGCGGCGCATTCTCAGACCAGGAAAATATGCCGGCGATGCCGCACATCGATGCGGTCTATTTCTCGATCACGGCGAGTAGATTCTGACTCAGGATCGCGCGCCGCGCGGCCGGTCCTGATTCCGCAATCAGCCAGAACAGGGCCGGCAGACGGGCGATATGCCACATGGCCGATCGGACCGCGCCCTTCAACCGGCGCGGATCGGGCCGGTCCTCAAAAAAACGAACCGATTTGAAATCGCTGGCGATCATGATCTGGTTCAGCGATGTCGCGGTAAAAGCCTGTTCATGGGTCATGTCGCCGAAACGCACCCGCCCGAAAAACGGTGCTTCGGCGTTGCAGGTATGAACGATCCAGCGCCCGCCGGGCTTGAGAACCCGGTGGACGGCATCGATCAGGGTAACAAGCTCGTCCCGCGTCATATGCTCCAGAAGATCAAAGCTGAGCACCGCATCGAGCGTCCCGTCGCCGAGGCCCGAAAGCGTCTTGAGCACTTCGCCTTCGCGCACTCCGTCGATGCCGAGCCGCTCCGCTTCCGCCACCTGTTGCGGCGAAATATCGATGCCCTCGCAATTCTCAAAACCGGCCGCCCGCGCCGCATGCACCATCAGCCCCGGCCCGCAGCCAAGATCGAGGATCGCCGCGTTTTTGTCCGCCGGAAAATAATCACGCACCGCCCGGTCGAGCAGATCTCTCAGACCCGCCGGCGCGCCTTCGGGGCGGTCAAACCCCAGATCGGCCGAGCCCGCCTCCGCATAGCGCGCGTAAATCCGTTCCCTGTATGAAAATTCAGACATAATCGGCCGGCGGGCGGAATCACCGCGCGCCGTATAGAGCCTCGCACAATCGATATACCGTGGTCATTGTGTCCCGGATGCCGTCGAGATCAAAGGGGTTGCTTGTCTCGTCCCTGGTTAGATGCGCGCGATAAATATGCAGATGGGGCAGAACGCGCTTCGGTACGCCGGATTGTTTCGGTTTCGCCCGCTGCCATAAGAAGCCGCCGAGTTTTGCCGCCGCCGCCGCCAGTTCATCGACCGGATTGCCACCGCGCGGTAAAACGCGAAAACCTTCGGGATAGAAATCGAGCTCCACCGCGCAGCGTTCGAAAACCAGATTGACCTTTGTCCGGGTCGCCGTGCCGGAAAGGTCCATGTCGAGCGAAAGCGCCGCGCCTGAGGCCATGCGGCCTCCCGCCTTGAACGACAGCGTGCTGATCCCGTCCGCCCGGTCGGTTTTCGACAGCCAGTCGACCGATTCCAGCGCCCCGCCCGCAACGCAGGCGATATCGATGAAATGAATCGATTGTTCCAGCAGCAGGACCCGGTAACGCTTTTCCTCCATCATCCAGCGCGCCTGTTCATTGACCAGCGGCGGGGCGTGAAAAATAACGTTGGCGGAAACCAGAGCGCCCAGATCGCCGCGCTCCAGCAGACGCCACAGTTTCAGGGCGTTGGGGCGCAGCCGGTAATTCTTGAAACCGGATACGGACTGGCCGCTCTCTTTCGCCGCTTTTTCCAGCGCGGCGAATTCCGCCTCGTCCAGCGCGGCCGGTTTTTCGATCAGTGCCGACGCGCCGCGTTCCATCAGCGCGGTGGCGAGTTCCACATGGTTGAAGCCGGGTGTCGCGATCACCGCGGTCGTGCCTTTTACGATGTCGTCATCCAGATCGCCGATATCGGCGGCGACCGGCGGATTTCCTAGCGCGGCCGCGGTTTTCTCCGCCAATCGCGTATTGGGATCGACAACCGCGCGCACCTTTGCGCCGCTCAGCCCGGCGATGGCCGGCAAATGCATCTCCTCGATGATCCGGCCCGCGCCGACCAGGATCAGATCGCCATTGGTGCGTGGAATATCGCCCTTTGTCGGAACGCAGGCGGTTAATGCCGTGGCACGCGCCCGCAAGGCCTCCGCCGCGCCGTCCGTTGCCGGCGGGTCGCGGTCCGCCGAGATCGAGTCTTTCAGGCAGGAGACCAGATCGTGTTTCGGCTCCATCTCCGCCGCCTTCCAGAATTCGGCGTGCGGCAGATCGCCCGGTTCAAACGCGAACATGCGATCAATCTTGTGGGCGATATGTTTGTTGCGCCCCGTCAGCCCCAGCACGCGGTCCATCGCCCAGCCCAGAGGATAGAGAACCCAGCGCAGCGGCCAGATCATCCGGCAGGGCTGGCCGGTCAGTTTCCGGTAGGCCTCGACGAGCGCGCGTTTCGAGGGCGGATTGCCTGACAGCACGTCAAACACACGCGCGCGTCCGGGTTCGGCGTCGCCGCTGATCACGGCGATCATGCCGTCGGAGAGATCGTCGATATGCAAAAGCGGCACGCCCTGATCCGGCCCGCCGGTGCCGACCAGCAGCCCCAGCGGCAATTGCACGGCGGTTCCCGCCAGCGCGCCTTTCATCCGCTTGCCGAAAACAAGGCCCGGCCTGACCACGGTGATATCCAGATCATCGGTCGCGCCGGCCGTGATCAGCTTCTGGACCGCCTCATCGGACTGGGTCTTTGAATTGGCGTAGACCCCGCGCCAAGCAGGATGCGCCTCCAGCGCCAGATCGCCCAGCCGGGTGGAATCCCGCGCAACCGGCCCCGGATAGACGCTCATCGAACTGACATGGAGGATCTTGGGAATACCCGCTTCCTGCGCTGCGACGATCAGTGAGGTCGTGCCGTCCACGGCGACCCGGATGATATGGGATTCGTCCCCGTCAGACCCGGTGGCGAAATGGGCGACCGCGTCAAATCCGCCCGACAGGTCGTCCGCCGTCACTTCCAGAATATCGCGCTGAATGACGGTGTCGCAGATTTCCTCCAGCGCGCGCGTCCGCCGCCGCGACAGGGCGGAAACCTGATGGCCTGCCATTTTTGCCGCGATCAGAAAGGATTCGCCGAGAAAACTGGTGGCGCCGGTGACGAGAATTTTCATACGCGTGGATGCCTTTTGCGGATCAAATCGATACAGAAACGGTATTTATGCAAATTCATTGCCAATTTCAGGTGGCTTTTCCCGGAGTGCCGCCGATCAGCCGCCGGTAAGCAGCTTTGACCGCCCTGCCGTGCGCGCCGAAAGACAGGCTGGCCGCCGCCGCTTTTGTCGCGCTGGCGGAATAGTGCGCCATTTTGTCTGGATCGCCGCGTAGTTTTTCGATTTCCGCGGCTATTTTCCCTGCATCCGGCGCTACAACGATGCCACAATTATGAGCCCGGATGATTTCCGCCACGCCGGTTTCCGGGCTGACCAGCGCCGCGCAGCCCTCGACCAGCGCTTCCGCCGCCGCCATACCGAAACATTCGTAATCCGACGGCATCGCCAGCATATCGATGGAATCGAAAAACGCGGTCTTGTCCGCGCTGGCGACAAAGCCCTTCCACTCGATCCGTCCGGTGACTCCCAGCTCCGCCGCCAGACGGTGAAGCCGGTCCGCTTCCAGTCCTTCGCCACCGACTGTCAGCGAAACGTCGTCCGGCAGCCGGGCCAGGGCGCGGATCAGAATATCGAGGTTCTTCTTGCGGTGCAGCCGGCCGAAAAAGCCGATTTTCAGTCCGGGCCCGCGCCAGGCCGGTCGGCTCAGCGGCTCGTGTTCGCGTTCATCGAAAACCGGATGATGGATGGTTTCCGTCCTTTCAGCCGCGCCTTTGTCCCCATTGATACTGTCGCGCGCTTCCAGCGCGGACGACATGACAAACATGTCGAAGCTCTTCAGATAGCGCGGCTTCAGCCGGCGCTTGAGAAAACCTGTTACCGCGCCGGAGGCCTGTGACAGGTCGAAATCGGTGAGGCTTTCATGCGGGCTGAGGATTGTTTTGGCTCCTCCCGCCCCGCCAAACACCGTCACCAGTGACGGCATAACCCAGGCGCTGTGGCAGTGGACGATGTCGAACTTGCCGGCTTCGCGTCTGATCCAGCGGGCAAGTCCCGCGCTAATTCCCCAGCGGCGGCAGAGCGCCGATGGAAAAGCGTTGAGGGGAAAGGTCGTATAGGGAATGGCCGCGCCTTCCAGCCGGGCGATGGCGTTTTCGGTCGCTTGCGGCTGGAGCGGATCGGTCGGAAAGGCAAAATGGGTTTTCACACCTTCCCGGACCGCCGCGATGGTGGAATTGATCGATGATACGGACGGACCGCCGAAACCGGGGTCCAGCCCGCCGATCAGCCGCAGCACTTTCATGATGATGCGGCCCCGGGTTTCCGGCAAAGAACGAAGGTGGATTCCGGGTCATGGGGGACATCGCGCCGCATGCGGGCCTCTATCCGGTCGCAAAGGCGACTGCACCAGCCGGTGCGCAGGATCGAGAAGTTCCTGTTGACGGTCTTCGTGACCAGCATTTCGAGTGCCTTCAGGAACAGATAGAAATAATGCCAGCCGCGCCAAAATCCCTTATGCAGCGGATAGGCCCGGACATACTCGAACCCCGCCCCCTCGATCAACGCGCGGACTGTTTCGCCGGTGTAATGACGGTAATGGCCGATCAGCCGCTCGTAATCCGGCCAATAAAACGTTCCCGGCACCGAGAGCAGCAGATACCCGCCCGGTTTGACGATGCGGCAAAGCTCCCGCGCCGCCTGATTGTCGTCGGGGATATGCTCCAGCACTTCCAGACAGACCGCCAGATCGGCCCAGTCATCCTCCATTGGCAGGTCGGGAAAGCCGCCTTCCCGGAAATCGGCTTTTCGTTTGCGATGGGCCTGCTCGGCGATGGCCCGCGAGGCGTCGCTGTATTCGACCCCGATATAATCGATGTCTTGCGGGAGGAAATTCAGCGCCATGCCGAGCCCGGAGCCGATATCCGCGACACGGGCGCGCGCATCCCCGAACAGATCGCTGTAGCAATCCTCGATATGCCAGAACCGGAACCGGTTTCGCACGTCATAGAGATATTTCTCGACGTCTTCCTCGGTAAAGAAGGTCTCGTAGAAACTCTCATCCTCCTCGCGCTTGGCGCGGCGCAGCTTCACCAGCCGCAACGTATAGAGGTCGAGATAGTCGAATATTCCGGGCCGCAAACGCGCCATAAACTCACTCTCTACCAAATTCCCACGACGTACGCGCCGGCCCCGCATGTACTTGCCGCGCGCGCCGGACCGTGATTTGTCTTGCGCTGCGCGTTCTACCGCGCGATTTTAGGACAAACGCCGCACCGGCGACAGAAAGAAATTCCCGAAACGCTTTTGATTCTCGCAGCTTATGGAAACTTCCCCCGTACCTGTTTCCGTTGTCATCCCGACCAAGGATGAAGAACGCAATATCGAGGCCTGTATCGCTTCCGTCGCCTGGGCGGGCGAAATAATTGTTTTCGATTCCCACAGCACGGACGCGACTCTGGCGCTCGCGGAAAAAAACGGCGCCCGGATCGTTCAGCGCGTCTTCGATACGTTCGCGGTCCACAAGAACTGGGCGCTCGATAATATCGAATTCAGCCATGACTGGGTTTTGCTGCTCGACGCCGATGAGCGGATTACCGACGCGCTTTCCGCCGAAATCCGCGACGCGGTTGCGCGATCCGACGGGCCCGATGGCTGGTATATCGCCCGGCGCAACATGTTCTGCGGCAAGTGGCTGCGTCATGGCGGCGTGTATCCGGATTATAATCTGCGGCTGTTCCGGCGCGGCAAGGCCCGATACGAAGACCGCATCGTCCATGAACATATGATCCTCGACGGCGAAGCAGGCTATTTCGACAATCACCTGCTGCATGAGGATGACAAGGGGATCGAGCGCTATTTCGACCGTCACAACCACTACACCACGCTTGAGGCGGTGGAAATCCTGCGGAACCGCAAACGCAATACCGGCGCGCGGCTCGGCGGCAGTCTTGGCCGGCAGGGTCCGGAACGGCGGCGGGCGCTGAAAAATTTCGCACAGACCTATCTGCCCTTTCGGCCGGTCTTCGTTTTTATCTATATGTATATTTTCAAGCTCGGCATTCTCGACGGGAGGATGGGGCTGCGCTACTGCCTGCTTAAGATGTTTTTCGAATATGAAATCGAATTGAAGGTCAAGGAGCTCGAAATTCCCGGATCGCCTCTGCGCAAGAAGTTCTCCCACCTGCTCGATTAGGCGCGCGCGGATAATGCAACTTTTTGAATTGAAGCGAATTTCAGCGGTAAACTGCGCGCTGGCAGGACCAGCCTGAAAGGAATTCCATGTGCGGCATAGCCGGATTTATCGGTCCCTGGCCCGAAGGGCTGGCGCGCGCCATGGCGGTGGCCGAAGCGCATCGCGGCCCGGATGGCGACGGGATCTGGTCTGATCCGGCGGCCGGTGTCACGCTCACCCATGTGCGTCTTTCCATTATCGATCTGACCGAGGCGGCGGCCCAGCCGATGCAAACGCCGGACGGGCGTTTCACCATCGTCTTTAACGGCGAAATCTATAATTATCGGGCGATGCGGCGGGAACTCATCGCCGCCGGTGAAAAGCTGCGCACCCAAAGCGATACGGAGGTGTTGCTGACCCTGTTCGCCCGGGAAGGCGCGGCCTGTCTGGAACGGCTGCAAGGCATCTTCGCCTTCGCGGTGTGGGATGCGGAAAAACGCGAACTGTTTCTCGCCCGTGATCATCTCGGCGTTAAGCCGCTTTATTATGCGCAATTGGCGGACGGGTTTCTGTTTGCCTCCGAACTGAAAGCGCTGACGCTCTGCACCGATTTGCCGCGTGATATCGATCCGGTGGCGGTTGCCGATCATCTTGGGTTCTTGTGGACCGCCGGGTCCGCCACGATGCTGAAATCAGTGCGAAAATTGCGCCCTGGCTGCACTCTGACCGTTTCGGATTCCGGCGTGGCGGAGGACCGTTATTTCCGTACGCCGCTGCACGGGCGGGCCGTCGATCCCACGCTTTCCGCCGCCGATCTGGGCGATTTGATCGATGAGGTGGTGGCCGAACAGATGGTCGCCGATGTGGAGGTCGGCGCGCTGCTCTCGGGCGGGGTCGATTCCAGCGCCATCGTTGCTTCAATGATGCGGGTGACCGATCCGTCCCAGATCACCACCTTCTGCGCTTCCGCCGGGGAAGCGGCATCGGGTGCCGACAATTTCGGCGACGACCGGAATTTCGCCCGCGACGTCGCCAGCGAATTCGGCGTGAAGCTGATCGAGGTACCGACCGAACCCGATCTGATCCACGGTTTGCAGGAGATGGTCTGGTCGCTGGATGAACCGACCGCCGATTTTTCCGGGTTGCAGACGCTGATGTTGGCGCGCGCCGCGCGGGATGCCGGGATAAAGGTGCTGCTCGCCGGCGTCGGCGGGGACGATCTGTTTACCGGCTATGGACGCCATACGGCGGCGCTGCTTTATGCAAAACTCGGTTCCCTGCGCCATTTTGCGCCGCTGCTCGGGTTTCTGTCGCGGTTCTTCCCGGCGGATTCCCTGCGCCGCCGCCGGGCCTCCCGGATTGCCGCGCTGCTATCGATGCCGGAACGCCATATGTTGGCCGAATCGATGGGCTGGTCCGAGGTCGCGGGCGCCGATCGAAAGGCGCTTCTGGCACAATCCTTGCTCCCCTCTGTTCGCGCGGATGGCTTGCCGCAACCCTTTGTCGATTCATTCGAGGCGACGGAGGGGCTGCATCCGGTGGAAAGGCTGCTCGATCTGGAACTCAACGGTTTTATGCCCGATCACAATCTGAACTATACCGACAAGATGGCGATGCGGGCCGGGGTGGAGGTGCGCGTTCCGCTCTGCGATCCGAAACTGGTGGCATTTGCCGCGAAGCTCCCGCTGTACCGGCTGATCGATATGAAGACCACCAAGAAGATCCTGCGTGAGTCGCAGACGGGGCGCATCCCGGAAGGGGTATTACGCAGACCGAAACAGGGGTTCGGCGTGCCTGTGCGCGGCTGGCTCAAAGGTCCCGCGCGGCCGCTGATGGAAGAGTTGACGGCTTTCGATGTCATTGAAAACAGGGGGTTTTTCGATGCTGCCGCCGTCGCGCGGCTGCGGGAACGGTTTTTGGCGGGGACCGTCGATGCGGCAATGACGCTGTTTCCCATGATGGCGATAGAGCTATGGTGCCGGGCGCTCGACACTGCGCCGGTATATACCGCCGAAGCGCCGTCTCTTTCCGCGGAAGGGGCCGCGTCATGAGCTTGAAACTCGGCAAGGATCCCGCGGACCGGTTCCGCAAGCTCGAAAAGGCGCTTCTGATGCTGCGTTTCTTCTGGCGGTTTCCGCGCAGTCACGGCGCCTGGCCGAAATATGAATATATCAAGCCCTGGATCGCCGATCTGAACCCGGCGGCTGTGGTCGATGTCGGGGTCAATATGGGACAGTTCCTGCATCTGGCCCGCAAACTCTGGCCCGATGCGGTGATTATCGGGGTGGAACCGACCCCGGACCTTTGCCGCCGCATGGAGGAGATCTATCAGGGCGACGCCAGGGTCGTGATGCATCAATGCGCGGCGGGCGATGAAACGGGTGAGGCGGAATTCTTTATTACCCGCAACCATCAGAACAGCTCGCTGCTGCCGCCGTCGGAAAGTTTCGGCGATGACCGGCCCGATGACGGTGTCGTTGCGCGGGAAAAGGTGCAGGTGCGTCGGTGCGACGATTTGCTGGAGGGGGACGATGGCCCGTTTTTCGTTAAAATCGATGTTCAGGGCGCGGAGCTGGAGGTCCTGAAAGGGTTCGGCCCGCGCATTGTTGATGTCGCAACAATCGTGATCGAGGCGCCGTTTGAAAAGGCCTATGAGGGCGCCAGCGATTTCGACGCGATTTATCGCTACCTGTCGGAGCGCGGTTTCGCGTATGAAGGGGCGCTTGGCACCTTGACCTCGCCCGCTACCGGAAGGGTCCGTCAGGAAGACGCCGTCTTTGTCAGGAAAGAAGCACAGCCAGGTTGAGTAAATAATGAAACAAGTCGTTCAAAGCGCCCGCAGCGGAAAGCTGGCCCTCAAGGATGTGCCGGACCCCGAAGTCCGGCGGGGCCATATTCTGGTCCGCACCCGCACCTCGCTGATTTCCGCCGGCACCGAACGCATGGTGGTGGAGTTCGCGAAAAAGAGCCTCGCCGCCAAGGCGAAGGCGCGTCCCGACCTGGTGCGCAAGGTCTTTGACAAGGCGCGGCGCGACGGGATCGGCGCGACCATCCGCGCGGTACTTTCACGGCTTGATGAGCCTCTGCCGCTCGGTTATTCCGCCTGCGCAACGGTGGTGGAATTGGGCGAGGGAACCGAAGGGTTGTTCCAGGTCGGGCAACGTGTGGCGGTCGCGGGCGCCGGGCTCGCCAACCATGCCGATTTCAATGTCGTGCCAGTCAATCTCGCCAGTGCCGTTCCTAACGATGTAAATGACGAAGAAGCGTGTTTCGGCACGCTCGGCGCCATCGCCATGAACGGCGTCCGGCTGGTCAAGCCGCAGCTTGGCGATTGTGTGGCGGTTATCGGGGCGGGGCTTGTCGGGCAATTGGCGGCGCAGCTGCTCGATCTCGCCGGCTGCCGGGTGGTTGTCTTTGATTTCAACGGTGGCCGTCTGAAACTTGCCGAATATGGCGGGGCGGAATTGACCTGGAACCTGGCCGATGGCGATCCGGTTGAGGCGGTACGCGATTTCACCGGCGGGCGCGGCTGCGACGGGGTGGTGATCGCCGCGGCGACGCGGACCTCCGAACCGTTTGATCTCGCCGCCGCGATCGCGCGCGACCGTGCCATCATCAGCCTGGTCGGGATTACCGGCACCGAATTCGATTACCGCGCTTTCATGCATAAGGAACTCAGCATCGTCGTGTCGCGCTCCTATGGCCCCGGCCGGTACGATCCGGATTTTGAAGGGCGCGGCATGAAATACCCGCCCGGTTTTGTGCCCTGGACGGAAACCCGCAATCTGGAGGAAACCGTCCGCCGCATGTCGCGCCGCCGCGATCACCGGCTGGCGGTGGAACCGCTGATCACGCACCGCTTTCCCTTTGCGGACGCCGAAGCGGCCTATGATCTGGTGACCAACAATAGCGAACCGCATCTTGGCGTGGTGCTGAATTACGATGTCGAGGAGCAACCCGAACCGGCCGGTTTACGGATACCGATTTCGGTTTCCGCGCCGAAAAAAGACGCCGGTTGCGTGCTGGGTGTTATCGGAGCGGGAACCTTCGCGCGCACCATGTTGTTGCCGCGCCTTAAAAACATGTCCGGCTGCCGGCTACATACCATTGTGACGCAGCGCGGCATTTCCGCCGAACATACCCAGGAAAGTTTCGGGTTTGAAATATCCGCCTCGGATGAGGCGGCGGTACTGGAAAATGACGACATCAACGCCGTGCTGGTGGCGACGCCCCATTCCAGCCACGCCCGTCTGACTGCGGCGGCCTTGGCCACGGGTAAAAATGTGATGGTCGAAAAGCCTTTGGCGCTGACCCGCGATGAACTCAACGACGTGATCGCGGCGCGCAACGGATCGGACGGGTTTTTTCAGGTCGGGTTCAACCGCCGTCACGCGCCGATGGCGATCAAGGCGCGGGAGAAGCTCGCCTCGCTCGGCGGGCCGAAAGTCGTGCTGCTGCGCGTCAATGCTGGGCAATTGCCGGATGAAAGCTGGCAGAACGCTCCGGAGGAAGGCAATGGCCGGATTTTGGGAGAGGTCTGCCATTTTGTCGACCTGGCGCGCTTTCTGGTTGGCGCGCCGATTACCTCGGTGCAGGCCGCCGCTGCGCAGGCGACACGCGGGGTATGCGATGACCTTACCGCGACCCTTTCTTTTCAGGATGGCAGCCTTGGCACCATCGCCTACACAGCCAAGGGCGATACCGCGTTTTCAAAGGAGCTGTTCGAATGTTACGCGGGCGGAACGGTTGTGGTGATCGATAATTTCCGCACCCTGACTGTTGTCTCTGACGGCCGCGAAAAGCGTGACAAGGCGATGATGGATCAGGATAAGGGCCATGCCGCGGAGCTGAAATCATTTGTTGAGGCGGTGGCATCGGGTGTCTCGGCGCCGGTCGATGAACATGAGCTGGTCGAGGCGAGCCTGGCGACGCTGGCGGTTGGTGAATCCCTGCGCACGGGAGGGCCGGTTGCCCTTTGATCGCGGACGCCGCGTCCCATGAGTTTCGCCCGCACCTGGCGGACTGTCCGGCATTTGACCGCCGAACAATGGTTTTTCCGCGCCATCTGCCGGGGAAAGCGGGTCGTTATGAACGCAATGCCGGGCCCCACCCGGCGGCGCATCGAACGCGCGGCGGAAAAATTGCCGCTGCCCGATCCGGCGAGCGCGCGTCTCCTCACCGTCGCGAAACCCGTGCTGATGCTTCAGCAGGCGGTGCATGACAATGATTTTACCGACCCCGCCCGGGGCCGGTTCGAGCTGCTGAACCAGCGATTCGATTTCGGCTCGGCCGAGGATATTTCCTGGCGGGGTGAGTTCAATGAGGGCAACAACCCGTTGCGGCGGATGAATCTCGCCTATATGGGCTATCTGGTGCCGCTGATGGCGAGGGGCGAGGACGGCGCGTTGCCGCTGGCCCGCACGATGATCGCGGGGCTGGAGGAACAGAACCCCTGGTCGCAACGCGGTGTTTTTCGAGA
>Ga0181585_10000673_pt1 | contig 28827 bp, 41 predicted proteins | sample 071ome_29_FD_132469 | JGI IMG/M metagenome (GOLD analysis project Ga0181585, IMG submission 132469) | Coastal salt marsh microbial communities from the Groves Creek Marsh, Skidaway Island, Georgia - 071407BT metaG (megahit assembly) | ecosystem: Environmental > Aquatic > Marine > Intertidal...
TCAGTAGGGGATTTCATCGTCGAGGATGTCATTGTGTTTCTCCCATGCTGTTACGGCTCGTTGAATAAACTTATCACGATCAAACCGTGGGTTGGTTTCTTGAAGATCATCAGCAATCTTTTCAATTGTGATGGGCGAAAAGACTAGCGGACCAAACCGATCCGCTATCCATTCAAAGTCTTTGTGTGTCATCATTATAGACTCTCCCATTGTGTAGACTTCATTGCATTGGCAATTGAAATTTCTCTGTTGTAACGAGCAATCTCTGGCGAGCGTAACTCGTTGGTGTGTGTTGCCCAGTATGTCAGGCAGTTATACAAAGCCCACTTGTTAGAACCCAAGCCAGCTTTTTCTTCGCTCCAAATTTTAAGCAAGTTTTCTAATTGCTTTTCATTGGTCTTGGTTACAGCCCGTTGGCGTGTGAAAGATTTGCAAACTGTTTTCTTGAAGAAGTTTTCTACTTGCTCTTGCTCAAGTTTAGTTTGCATCCAGTGTTGCCACACTTCCTTGCGTGACATGAAGTGATCAAGGCCAGCAACAACTTTGGCTGCTGATCCTTCTACGTTGATAGATGTGGTATGCTTGTACTTACTACGCGCCACAGTATCGGCTGTCGTGCAGCCATTGAGACACCATAGCCGTAAGCCATTAGCAAGCTGAGAAAAAGACCAACTGCCATCGTAGCTGTTGAAGAATGAAACGCGAAACTTCACATAGTCTCCGACTGCTGGCTCGATAGTCAGATCATTAAATAAAATTTCACCTCGAAGTTTACGTCCGTTTTCAATTACGTCAACGTAAAGGTCGTAGTCTTTGGACAGATCGGCAGTCTTGATACCGTCAACCACTGAGTCCACTACGTCCTGATGTGACACGGCTTTGTATCGTGAGCCGTGAACACCAAGAGATTCATTAGTATCAGTGCGGACAATGCTTTGATGCCCTTCAATGACATGCCCAAGCTGGTCATAGATTGGTTGGGATTCGATTGGAAAGTCCCATGAGTTTCTAAAGTCTAGCATTTGTGCTCTCCTTATTGTTTAGTGATTATTTCTTTATTGATTTCGTGAAAGGTATTAGCCATTGATTCTAATGCATAAGGACTGTGAAAGTCTTTAATGCATTGTTCATTCAGTTTAAAAAATTCACAGATCATTTTTATTTCATGAGCCACAAAAGTAACTGAGACTGGTGTCTCATCAATGTCGATATAGTTAAGTTTCATTTCTGTTCTCCTTTGTTATGCACTGCATTTTAGCAGTGACTTTATTTAAAAAGCAATAATGACGTCACGTCATATATTATATAGCCGGACACTTTTTCGCCTTTAAATTGCGGCTGCAATCATTAGCACAATTCCTATTGCAATCACAATGATGGCTAGGATTCCGATGATGTCTGCTATGATACGATAGGGATTCATTTTTTATTTTTCCTTTGCTTTGTTGCCTGTAGTTGCCGCGCAATACACACTGATAGTGCGCGCCAGCCTCTGAGTTGTGAACATAAAAAAAGGGCAGAGGCGTGAACCTCTACCCTGTGATGTTTAGGAAGCCTTCTTCTTCTTAGCTTTGGGTTCTATGAGGTCGTTGGCAACCTCGATGTTGATACCCATTGCTGCATCCATGTCCAGCAGTTCTTGCGGTATATCTACCTCTTGCTGTGGTACGTTCTGCGTTCCGTATGAGTAGCCAATGGGTGCACCATACGGTGTGTACCATTCGCCATGTGCTGCGAACCATGCGTGTTGCAAGTCGCTGTACATCTCGTCAAGCTGTTCGTGCTTGTACTGTGCAGCTTGCGATGCTCCATATGAGCCGCGAATCCGCTGCATGCTGATCTCTGTACCATCGTACATCTTGCGGTCTGCTTCGTAGCGGCTCTTCTTGTTGTTGGCATTGATCTCTGTATCGACACCATTCTTGCCACCATATCTGAGAAAGTACAGGCCATCGAGCATCTTCTCCATCAGGACTCTGCGCACAAAGGTCATCTCGTCGTGTGGCAAGAAGTCTTTGGTGTCGTAGTCAAAGCGGTCAAATTCAAAGGTGAGTTCATTGATCATAGTAGCGATAGTCATTGTTTGTTCTCCTATATTGTCTATCGAGTACACATTCTTCATGTACAAGTATAGGATTGGATACCGAATCTGTTCACTGCAAGGATCGAAGACCAGCTTTGCTGGCGGTGTGTTCGCAGCGTCAGCTTGCCTGATGCAGCGAAACGCCGTCCTTGCGGTGGGCTGATTCTGTAGCCCAACTGGAAGTTATCATTAGAAGATGTGTGTGTGATGATAGATACATCGCTGATAAGGTGTCCTGCAGACATACAAGAGCCTCCTACGATCATAAGCATCAAGCCAGCTTTGCCCAAGCAAAGTGGCAGATGTGAGGTGATCGGAGGCAGGGTCTGTGACTGCGAGGACGCCGCAGAAGCGATTGGCGCATGACACAATAAACGATTCTTTAAAGCGTCATGCAACGCAATTGGAAATGGCTCGATGCCATTGAGAATTGCTCTCCGCTCTCACAAATCTAACTTGACGCTACGTCACCTCTTGACAAGCAATCTACAGATCGTGTTAGTGTGGGGGGGAAGAGGGAAGGGGGGGCAAGGCCAGAGGATATAGATACAATTCTTAATCCTTTGAGCAAAGAAAAACATAGCACTGTCCTTCACCACTAAGCAACTGGACTGAAAGTCTGTATCCTTATAGCTATACACGGTAGATATAGAAAGTTAACATATGCTTCCCGCTAAGAAATTGACTGATAAACAGATGGCTCTGGTGGATACACTCGTAGCAGAAGGGTGTAGTATTGCTAAGGCTGCTGAACTCGCTGGTTATGCTAAGGGCGAGAGTGGAAGAGTCAGCGCACACAGAGCACTAAAGGCTGCACATGTGCAACAGTATATGCAGCAGAGGATGAATGAGACATTTGGATTGACCGCTACGAGTGCGCTGGCGACAGTGCGTAGGCTGTCTCAGAACGCTAAATCTGAGTATGTTCAGCTTGAAGCGAGCAAGGATTTATTGGATAGGGCTGGCTATAAACCTATAGATAGAGCACAGGTGCAAGTTGCAGGAGATATTCGTGTTAGCATTGACCTAGGCTAGGGGGGTAGGGGGAAAAACTGCGTACTGTGTTACTGTAATAGTCCCCAACTAGCATTTTTAGCCAAAAAGGTTTGTGCATTGTCAGAATTATTTTTTTTATAGTATAGGTTCGTTATGGCTAGATTTGCGAAACAAGCTGAGAAGGCACCACCTCGGGATGACATGTCTCGGGTTAAGTTATTATTGAAGAGTGTTGGTTATGCGAAAAGAGCATAAGAATCCGAAGGGTGGATTGACTGCTGCGGGTCGTGCTTATTTCAAGCGTAAGGAGGGGGCTAATTTAAAGCCTCCTGTGAAGGGTGGTACGAATCCGAGGCGTGTTTCTTTTGCTGCTAGGTTTGCTGGCATGAAGGGTCCAATGAAGGATGAGAAGGGGCGTCCTACGAGGAAGGCTTTGGCATTGAAGGCTTGGGGATTTGGCAGTGTAGAGGCTGCGCGTAATTTTGCAAAGCGGCATAAGAAGAAGGCGTGACATATGTGTTTTGGTGGCGGCAAGAGTGCTGAGAAGATGTATCAGGAGATGAAGCCTGAGTTTGGTCCTTTACCTTCTTTGTCTATGAAAAGGATTGAGCGGAAGGAGCAGACATTTAAGGATGTTCCTGAGCGGACTGGGATGCGGAAGCGTAGTTTATTAATGCCTATGGAGAGAACGTATTGAGCGAAGAGAAGCGATATGACACTCTTCTTAAGCAGATGAGTGCGTTTGACATTCCTGACAAGGTGACTGATGAGGACCAGCCGAACAAGTGGTTGCGGCGTTATCACAATGTAATGATGGATGTTGCGACTTACATTAGGAATAGGAATCCTCAGTATAAGTCTCTTCTTAGCAGAGCCAAGCGGATAGAGCGGAAGTGGGATATGGAAGGTAAGTATATCAATGGCCGTGAATGAAGCTGGCAATTATACTAAACCTAAGATGAGAAAGTCTTTATTCCAGAGGATTAAGGCGCGGGCAACTCATGGGACTGCTGCTGGTCAGTGGTCGGCAAGGAAGGCACAGTTGCTTGCCAAGGAGTACAAGAAGCGTGGTGGAGGTTATACGTGATGGAAAATGTAAAAACGAAGAGTGTTACTCTTTTAAAGAAGATAGACAAAGAGCTTCAGTCTATACCTTTATACAAAGGAGAGAAGGTTTACAAAACTGGAGGTCGTGATCCTTATAACTTTGCTGAGGCTACTAAAAACGCAATAACTGGTTTACGCCGTGGGATTAGAATGCTTAGAGGCAAAGAGAGTAAACCCGATCTTTTGGCTAAAAAGAAAAGGTTGGAAAATCTAATGGAGCGTGCTCAAAACTCAATTCGCGGTCTTTAAGAAGCGCCATGAAACCTTCTCAGAAATCTTTGCTGGATTGGGGAAAACAGAAGTGGCGAACCAAGTCTGGCAAGAAGTCTAGTGAGACTGGTGAGCGGTACTTACCTGCTAAGGCTATCGCTGCTCTTAGTGATTCTGAATATGCAGCTACAACCAGAGCTAAACGAGCGGGTAAGGCAAAGGGTCAGCAGTTTGTGGCTCAACCGAAAACAATTGCTCGGAAAGTAAGAAAGTATAGAACATGAAGAAGCCGAAACTAGGAACTGGTAAACGCTTTTCTTTGCTGGTGCGAGAGTTAGAAAAGAAAGATGTTAAAGACCCGAAGGCGCTTGCGGCTGCGATTGGCAGAAAGAAATATGGCAAGAAGCGGTTTCAAGAGATGGCAGCTAAGGGGCGTAAAGGATAATGGAAAGGTTACCTAAGTCAGTTAGTGGTAAGGTTCCTTCTTGGCTAACTCGCGCTTTAAATCCTTCTACAGCTATGACAAATCAGAGTGAAACTGTTAGAACAACTTCTATGGAGTATAATGGTAAGGAGATTTTGTTTCCTACTATAAGAATGATAAATGGAAAGTTGGAAAGATTTACGCCAAGAGCTGCTTTTGAGTTAGCCCTTAGAAACAGGGATTATATTGTATATGATACGCCAGATCAGGCAACGGCTGGAAGCAAGATGATAAGTGGGTTAATTGCTAAGGCAAGGGAAAAATAATGGCTTGGTATATTAGAAATACTCAGGAGTTATGGACTGGCCCTACTCACACTCTTCATGGCTTTACTTGGACTGAAGCCACTCATATGAGTTATTCTGTTAAGTTGGAGGAAGGTCCAGAACCAGTTAAGGCCAGAACGAAACAGGGGACATTCAAGGCTGACGATCTTTCTACGCCTAATGTCGATGAATCTAAGAAGAAACCCACTAGGAAGAAAGCAAAGAAGTGAGTTTTGTAAACACGCTCAAACAAGAAGAGCTTAATCTCTTGCGCAATATAGTTAAGAAGGAACACTTTAAATTCTTCGATCAGAAGCATGGCAAGATGTTCGTAACCAACTATATGCTAGATCAGATGATTGATAGTATTGGCCCTGAGATTGCAGAGCGTATTATCAAGCAGGGTACTGACGCAGGGTTAAGATGATTGACTTCAAGTACAAGCCAGACGGTGACGTACTAAAATTCTTTATGAAGGATGATACCTTCTTTCGCGGGATTCGTGGTCCTGTTGGCTCTGGGAAATCTGTGGCTTGTTGTGTGGAGGTGTTCCGCCGCGCCCTTATTCAGAAGAAGGGACCCGATGGAATCCGCAAAAGCCGATGGGCTATAATCAGAAATACCAACCCGCAGCTTCGAACGACGACCATTAAGACTTGGCTTGATTGGTTTCCTGAGAATGATTGGGGGAAGTTTCATTGGTCGGTGCCATATACGCACCACATTAAAAAGGGAGATATTGACCTTGAGGTTCTTTTCTTGGCTCTTGATAGGCCCGAAGATGTTAAGAAACTGCTTTCACTTGAACTCACGGGTATATGGATCAACGAAGCGCGAGAGATTCCTAAGTCGATTATTGATGCCTGTACGATGCGTGTTGGGCGTTATCCTTCTATGCGTGATGGCGGTCCTTCTTGGACTGGCGTTATTGCCGATACCAACGCTCCCGAAGAGGATCATTGGTGGCCCATCATGGCTGGTGAGGTTCCAATCCCAGATCATATACCGCGTGAGCAAGCTAAGATGCTGGTCAAGCCAGACAATTGGAGTTTTTACACCCAACCTTCTGGAATGCTCGAAGTAAAAAACAAAGAAGGCGAGATAGAAGATTATGAGCCTAATAAGAAGGCTGAGAATACAAAGAATATGCTTAAGACATATTATCCTAATCTTATTCGAGGTAAGACCAAATCATGGATAGATGTTTATGTTATGAACCGATTGGGTCATATTCAAGATGGAAAGCCTGTATATCCGATGTTTGCTTCAGAAGTTCACATTGCAGAGGAAGAAATACCAATAGCAGCCAATACCCCAGTGTATGTTGGCGTAGACTTTGGATTGACTCCTGCCGCCGTTCTTGGTCAGAAGGTCAGGGGCCGATGGTTTTTGCAGTCAGAAATAGTGGCGGTAGACATGGGCATCGTGCGTTTTGCAGAAGTTCTTAGGAATGAGCTTGCAATACGCTTTGCCGCAGCCTCCGAGGTTATAATCTATGGTGATCCTGCTGGTGATTTTAGAGCGCAGACTGATGAGTCCACCCCTTTTCACATTCTGCGCGGTGCTGGCTTGAGGGCGTTCCCCGCGCCTTCCAACTCTGTTGACCTTCGACTTGAGGCTGTCTCTTCCCAGCTGACCAAGATGGTTGAAGGGAAGCCAGCACTTTTAATTGATAGGCGTTGTTCTCAGCTTATTAAAGGCTTTGAGGGTGGGTATTCCTATAAGAGAATGGAAGTATCTGGCGAGCGGTATGCTGATAAACCAGACAAGAATATGTTCAGCCACATTCACGATGCGGCTCAGTATTTATTCTTGGGTGCTGGTGAGGGCAGGGCTTTGATGAATACTCAGAAACCCTTAAAACCTGTTGTTGCCCAGAGAAACTTTGATGTATTTACTAAGTCGCCCAAGAAAAAACGGCAGAGTGTTTGGGCAAGAATGTAATCTTTGTGCGTTGATCTTTTCTGTTCTTTATGAATAGGAAGGCAAAAAGGAGATTGTTATGTGCTTTGGTCCTAGTAAAAGAGAAAAACAGGCAGCAGCCGAACAACAAGTAGAAGCTGATGTTGCAAAGCGTGAAGAAGTTGAAAAGCGCGCAGAGCAAAAGCGGGAAGATATTTCACAAGCATTAGAAGCAAGAACAGAAAGACGCGGTATGCGCGGTGGTGCTGGTCGTCGTTCTTTGTTTCGTTCTGGTGGTGCTGGATTTCTTGGTAGGTTCAATTACTAATGGACAAGGTAGCAAAGCGTTATATTGAAAAGTACCAAAAGGCGAAAGCCTTTCGGGAACAGTGGGTTCCTCTGTTTGAAGAGTGCTATGAGTACGCTTTGCCGCAGCGTGAATCTTTTTACTATGAAGAACACGGACAGCGCAGGGACGATAAAATCTTTGACGAGACTGCCGTTGTGGGCGTTCAAGAGTTTGCAAGTCGCCTACAATCAGGCATTGTTCCAAACTATGCGCGTTGGGCAGACTTAATATCAGGCAGTGAAATACCCCCAGAGCAACGAGAAGCAATTGATAATGAGTTGGATGAAGTTACCGAGTATGTATTTGAGGTACTTCAGAACTCAAACTTTAGCCAAGAAGTCCATGAGTCCTTCATGGATTTGGCTGTCGGGACTGGTATTTTGTGCGTCGAGGAAGGCGATTCACTAAACCCAGTAAACTTTTCTGCAATACCCCTACCCCATGTCGTACTTGATACTGGCCCCGACGATAGAATAGATCACGTATTTCGTGAGCGTAAGAAAGTTAAGTTTGACCATTTGCCATTAATGTTTCCGAATGGAACCTTTGATAACAAGGTTACTTCGCAGATGGGAGCAAACAGAGAAACAACTGTTCTTGAACTGGTTTGCCGTGACTACTCAACAAAGAATGAAGAATCCTATCTTCACTATGCAATTTGCATGAGTACAGAAACTGTATTGCATTATAAGAAACTAAGTGGTGTTGGTTCTAATCCATTTGTTTGCTTTAGATGGTCTAAGTGCGCTGGTGAGGTTTATGGACGTGGCCCTCTTATTAATGCCTTGTCTTCTATTAAAACAACCAACCTTACAATTGAGTTAATCCTTGAAAATGCCCAAATGTCCATATCAGGTATATACCAAATGGAGGATGATGGTGTCATTAATCCAGATACCATTAACTTAGTGCCAGGGACTATAATACCAAAGGCTATGGGGTCTGCTGGATTGCAGCCTATTCAAGCGGCTGGTCGCTTTGATGTGGCGCAACTTGTATTGAGTGACATGCGATTGAATATCAAACGCGCACTTTACAACGATATGCTGGGGAATCCTGATCGAACCCCTGCAACTGCAACTGAGATTGCAGAAAGAATGGCTGATCTTTCCAGAAGAATGGGTGCTGCATTCGGTAGATTGCAAGCTGAGTTGGTTCAGCCTGTCTTGCAACGTGTTATTTATATTCTCAAGAAACAAGGGCGTATTGAGGTTCCGACTATAAATGGTCGTGAGGTTAAGGTTCGCTCTGTATCTCCGCTTGCTCAAGCGCAAGCCAATCAGGATATTTCTAGCGTTGCTAGATTTATTGAGTTGGTTGGCACTGGCTTTGGGCCAGAGATGTTGCAGCTACTTATTGATGGTGAACAGACAGCTATTTACCTTGCTAAGAAATTTGGTGTGCCAGAGAGCTTGATTCGTGATGAAGAACAGCGTAGACAGATAGCTGCGTTAGCGCAGCAACTGGCACAACAACAGCAAGGTATGCCCATTGAGCAACAAGGTTAATATTGGAATAGACGGTATTCAACGTAGTTCGGACAGAGATGTCCAGATAAGTCAGAATATTGCCCAGATATTTTCTAGCGCAACAGGTCAAGAAGTTTTGAAATACTTTCGATCCGTTACCATTGAGTTGGTCAACGGCCCGAATATTTCTACGGAAGAGCTTCGCCATCTTGAGGGCCAGCGTTATTTTGTGGGAATGATTGAGCAAAGGATTGCTCATGCACATAGGAGTAAAAACAAATGAGTGAAGAAGCAGCACAGGTAGCAGAAGCCGATGGGCGCGATTTTGTAACTCAGGAAGACGTTGAGCAAGCAGCAACCCCCTCAAGACCAGAATGGTTGCCAGAGAAATACAATAGCGGAGAAGACTTAGCCAAAGCATACAAGGAGCTTGAATCCAAACTTGGCACTAAGGAAGAAGACATCCGCAATAGAATTATGGAAGAAATACAGTCTGAAGCATTTAGCGACAGGCCAGAAAGCGCTGGTGATTATCAGCTTCCAGAATCTATAGATGAATCTTCTGCTGTAGATAACAAGCTGCTATCTTGGTGGGCAGAGCATTCTTTTGAGAATGGGTATTCTCAGGAAGAGTTTGAGCAGGGCATTGCTATGTATGCTGAAGCTATGAATGGCTCAATGCCTGACATTGAAGCAGAGGCAAAAATGCTTGGTGATAATGCGGATCAGCGCATTGAGGCTGCATCTTTGTTTGCCAATAAGTTTTTTCCAGAAGCAGCACTTCCAGCAATAGAAAGAATGTGTGAATCTCATGAGGGTATCATTGCATTAGAAGCTATTATGGAAGCTATGAAAGATGGTTCGTTTGCTGGCAATACTCAAGCAGTAGCGGGAACCAGCGAAAAAGAACTTAGGGAGATGATGAATGACCCAAGATACTGGAAAGACCGCGATCCACACTTCATTAAGCAAGTTACAGATGGCTTCCAGCAAATATACAAATGAGGTTAAGATTCTGCAAAGGGGCAAGTATTACCTTACCCCTTTTCTGCCTCATCATATAGAAGAGGTTCTTTTAAATCTTAGCCAAGAAAACAAGCGAGAGCTAAAACTTCTAGGGCATTTGGATATAGAAGAAGCTCTGATTGAAATGTATGAATCCTCTGAGTGCTATCTGGCACGTAAGGAGGGCGAGTCTTTCTTAATGGTGGGTGGTCTTTGGTACAATGAGGATCAAGACTTTCCGCAAATGTTCTCTATGTTTTCTAAAGACTTTGCAGATCACTTTGTGCCAATAGCGCGTGGCTCAAAAATGCTAGTCAACTTCTTTGATAAGACCCAAGACATGATGTCTATGACAATCCTGTCTGATTATGAGTTTATGGTGCAGTGGGCAACATGGCTTGGTTTTGAAGTGGTTGGTGTAATAGAAAGCAATTCTCAGAAGTATGTTGAGTTTGTGCGTTGCAATCCCAATAGAAAAAGTGTTTACGATGGCGCATCACGGCCCGTAATGCACTGAAAGGCCCGAAAGGATACCCTTGCTGACGTGAGAGAGCGGACACCCGACGATAAATCTGTAACCTCATAAGGACTGTATAAATGGCTAATACAATTGACCAAGCCTTTATCAAGCAGTTTGAGACAGAAGTTCACATGGCGTATCAGCGTATGGGTTCCAAATTCCGTAACACTGTTCGCTCTTCGAACGTAACTGGCTCAGTTGCTCGTTTCCAAGTAATTGGTAAAGGTACTGCAAGCACTAAATCTCGCAATGGTGATGTAACTGCAATGGAGCTGGTACACACTAATGTCGAAGCAACGATGACAGATCACTACGCTGCGGAGTACATCGACAAGCTGGATGAATTGAAAATCAACATCAATGAGCGTCAAGCTGTAGCGCAATCTGCTGCTGCTGCTCTTGGTCGTAAGACTGATGAATTGATTACAACAGCTATGGATGCTGGTGCTAATTCAACTCAAATCCATGACACTTCATCTGCTCTTGAAAAAGCAGACCTTTTGTCATTGTTTGAAACATTCGGCAATGAAGACATTCCAGAAGACGGACAACGCTATCTTGCTATGTCTCCTGCTGGTTTTGCTGACCTGTATGGAATCAATGAGTTTGCATCTTCTGACTTTGTTGGACCGCAGAATCTGCCCTACGCTGGCGGTATGACAATGAAAGAGTTCTTGGGCTTCAAGATTTTCTCAACGTCTGCTGTTGCTGGTGGTAAGAACTTTGCATACCACACAACTGCTGTTGGACTTGGTATTAACTCTGATGTTCAGACTGAGGTAAACTATGTACCTCAGAAGGTTTCACACCTTGCAACCTCTATGATGTCAATGGGTGCTGTTGTTATTGATGACGATGGTGTCTTTGAAGTCTTAGACAACAACTAAGGGATGGGGGCTTCGGCCCCCATACTGCCATGCCAACGATAGCAAACACACCATTATTGATTTGTTCGAGAGCATCCCTCCTGATTGGCGGTGATGCTATTTCTTCATTTAGTGACTCTACTGCCGAGGCAACGGTTGCTAATGCTGTATATGAGGATATTGCTCAAGGTCTTTTAACCAGCACAAGATGGAGGTTTGCATCTAAACAAGCGCAGCTTACTAGAAATGGTACTGCACCTTTAACACGCTGGGATGCTTCTTATGCGCTGCCAGCTGACTCTTTGATGATTTCAGTAATTACAATCCAAGACCTGCCGATTGAATATGATATTTATGAAGGCAATGCGTTCTGTGATGCGACAACAACCGATACTGTAATTGCTGATTATATCTTTAGGGCTGATGAGGCTAACTGGCCTTCTTACTTTATTACTGGTGTTGAGCTATCTGTTGCTTCAATGCTTGCTATGTCTGTTGCTAGGGATGCTTCATTGGCGACTGCTTTTGAGGAAAAGGCAGAGCGCCAGCTTATAAAGGCAAGGCGTTTGGACTCACAACAACAGACCACCAGAAAACTCCACACATCGAGGTTTATTGCTGAAAGGCGTAGTTGATGCAAAAAATTAGAGTTGCTCAGAACAGCTTTCAGTTTGGAGAAGTCAGTGATTCATTAGTAATGAGAACTGATACTGCGGTGTATCCTGCATCTGCGCAGCGCGTAGAAAATATGGTGGTTACTGCGGAAGGCTCTTTGAAAAAAAGATACGGCCTAAAACATATCCATAATTATGGATCAAGTTTTGTTTATCCTCCTGAAACAGAACTTTCAATTTCTAGTCCTTATGATATATTTTTTAAACCTAATGGCTTAACAATTTATATATGTACATCTTTATCTGGAATAAATAGATACGATTTAACAACAGCATGGGATATATCGACAGCATCTTTTGATTCATTTTTATCAGTTTCTAGCCAAGATACTACGCCAACAGGTTTATTTTTTAAATCTGACGGAACTAAAATGTTTTTTTGCGGCGATCAAAATGATAACGTTTATGCTTATGATTTATCTACTGCTTGGGATATTACCACTGCAACTCATGTAGGTACAGTTAGCGTCACAAATCCTAGGAGTTTATTTTTTAAATCCGATGGAACTAAAATGTTTGTCCTAGAAAGTGGTTTTAGTGGCAGCGTAGTAGAGTATTCTTTACCTACTCCATTTTCACTTTCTGGTATAACAGGTTCTAGCGGATATTTTTCTGTAGCTTCTCAAGAGACGAATCCTACTGGATTGCATTTTAATGATGATGGAACGAAGATGTATGTCGTTGGGAGTAATTCTGATACTATTTATTTTTACTCACTTTCAACGGCTTGGGATATTTCTACTGTATCTTATGACAATACTTTTACTTCAGTAGTTTCTGAAGGAACTCTTCCACAAGGAGTTTTTTTTAAACCTGATAATTCTTATTTTTATGTTGCTCAATTTGGGGAATCAAAAATTTTTCAATACTCACGCTCAAGTTATTTAGAGCAATCTCATTTATTTCCTTTTGTTTTTGACCAGAATGAAGAGTATGTAATCTCTGTAGAGAATGCTAAGGTTAGATGTTTTCGACTTTTGACAGATGGTACTGTAAGTCTTGTTGCAACTATTACCGCAGATACGAGCGCGGCTGCTTTGCCATTTGATCAAGATTACTTAAAACAATATACAGCAACACAGCGTGGCGATGTAATGTGGATATGTCATCCATTGTTTGCGCCAAGATTGCTAACAAGAACCAGCCTCACAGCTTTTGAAATTAGCACTTACACCTTCGATCAGCGACTAGATAACAGCGTTACGTTTCAGCCTTACTCTAAGTTTCAAGATCATGGAACAACGCTTGACCCTAGCGCAACAACTGGCACTGGTATTACATTAACAACCAGCACTGATTACTGGGACACCACAGGGACACAAACTGCTGGAAATTATTTGGACTCTTTGCACGTTGGCGTAATTGTAAGATACAGTGGAAATGAAATTGAAATAACCAGTGTTCAATCTGCCACTCAAGCAACTGGCGATGTTGTTGATGAACTATCAACGCGGTTATCTGTTTTGAATCCACTTCGCACTGATGGTAGTACAGCTAATGTAGAAGTTACTATGTTGGCTCATGGCTTTGCTGGTGGTGAGTCTATTACTATATCAAATGCCTCTGCTGTTGGTGGAATTAATACTGGCAACTTAAATGGCCCTCAAACTGTAAGCGGTATTATTGATGAAAATACCTTTACATTTAATGCGGGTGGGTCAGCGTCTTCTGCTGAAGATGGTGGTGGTTATGTAACGATTTCAAGCGATTCACCTACTGCAGATTGGGACGAGCAATCATTCTCAGCAAAAAGAGGATACCCTGCTGCTGTTACTTTCCATGAGAACAGGCTTGTTTACGGCGGTACAATAGCTGAACCTGATGCACTTTGGTTTAGTAAGATTGGAGAATACTTTAACTTTGATGTTGGTGAGGCTGCTGATGCGGATTCAATCAATCTTATTGCAGCAACAGGCGATGTTAATGAAATACGGTATTTGATTTCCAATCGTGACCTGCAAGTATTTACCGCGTCAAGCGAACTCTACGTGCCAACATATCTTAACCAAGCTATTACACCAACAAATGCTCAGATTAGAAAGCAAACACCATTTGGCGTTGAGTTTGTAAAGCCAGTGGAGATTGATGGCGCTACAATATTTTGTGAGTTAAACGGCAGGATTATACGCGAATATCTTTATACCGATGCAGAGGATGCTTATAGCTCTGTTGCTGTTTCTACAATTGCTTCTCATTTAATTGATACGCCAAAGTATGCTGCTGTTGCACATAGTGGTTTTGGTCTGCCAGATTCTTATGCTGCATTTACCATGACTAATGGTGAAATGGTTTTATTTACTTCGAATAGAGCAGAGCGTAGGGCAGCTTGGACTAGAGTAACAACGGCTGGGACCTTTGGTTCTGTTTGCGCTATTGAGGATCGTATATTTGTTAATGTCTATGACTCAGATGGCAACTTGCAACTCTGTGAGTTTGATACTGAAGTTGGCCTAGACTTCTGGCTATATGGTGCAATATCAACTAATCTTGTTGATGTAAGCGCGGTGTATTCTTCTGGGGATTCTGTTGATGTAATAGCAATCAAGGACTCTACTCAGTATTCTCTTGGTGCATTTACTGTAAATGTAAGCAATCAGGTTGATCTTTCTGCATACTCTGCTGAGAACTACACTCATGCTTATGTGGGTAAGAAGTACACAGCAAAGATAATTACAAATGCGGTTGATGCTTCTATGGGTGGTGGTCCTGCAACTGGAACGCCAAGAGGTATTACCAATATTGTTTTAGACTTAAAGAATGCAAACTCAGTAAAAGTAAATAGCAGAAAGCCTTCGATGGCTGCTGGCTTTACTGGTAAGAAAGAGTTTCGTTCTTTGGGGTATAGTCGTGATCCGCAGATTACGATTGAACAAGATGATCCGCTTACTATGCAAGTAAATGGAATAGTTACGGAGTTAATAGTTTAATGGCACTTGATCCACTTTCTGGCGCAGTATTTTTAAATCCAGCACTAGCAGCGCCTTTAGCTTTAGCGGGTACTGCTGTAAGTGTTTTGGGCACAGTAATGGCTGGTAAGGCTCAACAAGAAGAAGCAAGGCTTAATGCGTTTCAAATGCAAACGCAAAAAAAAGAAAATCAAGTTACTGCAATGCAGCAAGCTAGAGCAAGGCGCGAGGAATATGATCTAGCAACTTCTGCAAACCTTGCTGCATTTGCGGCACAAGGTCGTGATATTGGGGCTGATCGCAGTGTTGAAGCGTTCTTGAAGCGGCAAGAAGAAATAGCTGGTCAAGACCTTGGCAGAATAGCACGTCAAACAAGAGCAGAAGATTTACGCGCTGATATGATGGCTATGGCTGAGAAACGCCGTGGTCGTAATGCTCTTTACTCTTCTCTGTTTAGTGCAGTTGGTACTATGGCAGAGGCTGGTTATCAGTATAAGAAGGTTCAAACATAATGGCTGTAATTAGACAGAGAACCCAAATCTTTAATCAGCCAGTCGGAGTTGTTCGAGCCGATGCTGGTGCAGCTTCAGTAGGCCAAGCCATTAGCCAAGCGGCTGGAACAATGGCTAACCTTGCATTTAGGGATGCAGCAAGGGCTGCTGAAAAAAAGGGGGTTGATGTTGCTCTTGCGGCTGAGCAAGAAAAGCTAACAACTATTGACCCTACAACTGGCAAACCAGAGGCATATAAAGCACCACAAGGATTTGGACAGATTGCTGCTGAAGCCTATCAGCGTGTTATTGATCAGCGCTTTGAGGACTCAATAAATACTGAAATGCAGCTTAAAGCAAAAGAGCTTGCTTTAAAATATCAGTTTGCTCCTGAGTCTTATGACGAAGCTATGAGCGATTACATTGGTCAGATGTCTAATAACTCTGGCGGTAAGTATGAGGCTTACATTGAATCTACTGGCGCTAAGTATCTGGCTCTTACAAAATTAAATATTCAAGAGAAGGTTGTTGCTAGAGCGAGGGCAAATGCTTCTTCTCAGCTTTCTCTTTTTATTTCTAATAATCAAGATGAAGCAAGGTCTGCGGCTGCGGCTGGTGACTTTGAATCTGCTATAGCAATTAAAAATAAGAATGTTGGTGCTGCGGGTGATGGTATTGCTTCTGCGCTTCCTAATTTTAATGCTGGTGATGATCAGCGTGTAGCAAGTGGTTATGATAAAGCTATTGCTCTTGGTGGCATTGACTACCTTATAAAACAAACAGCTACGCCAATGGAGCGTAGTCAACTTATTCTTTACCTTCAAAGTAATGGTGACAGAGGTATTGCTTTAGATGAGGCTGAAACTAAGAAGGTTCTTGAGTTTATTGATCCGAGCGAAAGACAGGCAATAATTAATTACGCTTCTGGTATTTCTTCTGATTATGATGCTGCTTACGCAGATGAGCAAACGGCAATACAGGCTAGTGTTGAAGAGCAAGCTAGAATTGACTTTCTTAAGTTTGAAGAATCTGTAGATACATTTTCTAATGTTTCAGCTTATGTAGCATATAATACAACTGAGGGTGCTAATCTTTTTGGTCCTCACCCACCAATTGCAATTAACAGTGCGTTTAATACAATAAAAAATCATTACAACACATTAGACCAAGGGCTTCAAAAAAATTATGAATCTGGTGTTTATGGTAAAGATGCAAGAGTTGCTGCTGGTCGTTTAAGAGAAGAGCGCAATAATGCAAAGTTAAAATTAATAGAGCCATTTCTTACAGAGCTTGGACTTGAGGGGAATATTGACTCTGCAAAGGCTGCGCTTCAAAATCCTAACTATAGTCGAGGGCTTTTAACCTCAAGGCAAAGAAGCATCATTGATGAGCTACACGCTTCTGACTTCTTAGATAATCAAGAAATAAAAGATAAAGCCCAGTCTATTCTCAACTCAGGAAAAGATTCTCTTAAAAAGAAAAGAGACGATAGAATCCTAGAGCTTGATTTAACAAGAGAAGTTTCAAATGCAATAACGCGCGGAGTTACGCCTGAAGTTTACTCAAATCTTGAGAAAAAATTGCGGGCTAATGCTTTTGCTTTGACTGCTACTGATATTGATGGCCTTCTTTCTTCTATGCGTAAATCAATGGCTAAGAATGAAGTCACTGGTTTTATTGCACAAGGAGCATCTTCTTCTCAGTTAAATAACTTAAACTTGTATGTAGCAACAGATGGCAAAGATAGAGATCAGCTTTCTGATGCGACTATTGCTGTTGGCGATGCTATCTTAAAACTAACAACACCAGAAGATAAAGAGGCGGTTTTATCAGATATAAACTCTCTTAATGTAAGGCTTAAAGAACAAGAAAAACAAAGAGAAGATCAACTAGAAGAAGTTAATAGAAGCGTAAGAATCCTTTCTGGAAATGGTAACTCTAATATTGCTAAAGATAGACAGGCTACTGATACAATTCTAGATAGGGCAAAACTTCCTGTTGAAAACTTTTCATCTTGGACCGATGCACAAAAGAGTTTGTATCTTCCTATTGTTGGCAGTGCTGTTTCTGATCGTCTTGTTGATGGTTTAAAAGCTATAACAAGTGGGCAGTTTAACACAAATGCTCAGTCGTTTATATCTTTATACAATGCTTTGCCCAAAAGTGCTTTTGGAGATTCTATTTCTTTTGATGATCGTGCTTTTTTAAATGATGTTATTAATCTTTCTAGGGATACAGAAACGCCCATAGCTGAAATTGCGGTTAATCTTAAGAAAATGCAGCTAAGTGAAGCTGGCAGACAAAATAGATCAAACCAATTGGTCAATAAAAAAGGTCAAAAGATTTCTTTAATTTCTGTTGCTAATGAGATTACAGAAAATGATCCAACTTTAGCTACGGAAATAAAAAGTACGTTAGATTATTATCTTCTATCTGGTGCTTCACTAGAAGTTGCCAAAGAAAAAGCGCAAAGAATTTTAGATGAAAAATATACTGCATCGGAATATATTGCTGATCCTGCATTGCCTATGGGTAATGTATCAAAATCAAGGCACTCATTAGAAAATTATTTTAAGGGTGATGATGAAGCAAGGATTGCTTTTCTTTCTGCGGTAAATAGACAGCTACCAAAAAATATTGAGATTGATGGTGAGATTGTTTCTTTTGCTCTTGGCGAAATTGATGAATTGCCAGTTCCCCCATGGGAAACAGACGCAAGATCAGAACAGAATATAAAACAAATTAAGTTGGTTCCAGTTCCAGTTGGTAGTGATGTTTTTTATCAGGCTTATTTTATTGATAAGAACAATGAATTAAGACCTTTGATCTATAGATCAGACTCAAGAGGCAAACCTCTTAGGACTGAAGAAGAAGTTCTTAAAGCAGAAGGGGGTCAGCTTTGGCTGCCAACATTTAATAAGAATGATATTTCTGATTATTACGATGCAAAGGCTGCTGAGTTAGAAGCAGAATTAAGAAAAGAAAATGAGCAAAGGCAACAGCTTATAGAAGGTCAGAAAAGATTGGACAAAGTTCCTAGTGCAATTCTTACTTCTCCGTTTGGTGGTTAAATGCAAAATGGTTTAGATATAGTCAGAAGTCTTGAGGCTGGTACGCGAGTAGCCCCTTCTCCTGAGATTGATTTTATAGATACTGTTAAGGCAAGCCTTGCTTATAAGTACAATCCTGTTTTTAATTACTTTGAAGAGCGTTCTAGTTTTCCAAATATTCCAGAAGATGGCTACAGTGCAATTGATAATATTCCTGAGAATCTAAAGCCATTTGGCTCTTATCTTCTTAGGGCAACAAATCAAGAGCATATGGATTACCTTATTGGTAATTTAGAAGCTGGGCTTAAAACTAGAGAAACTTTAGCTCAATCTGGTGTGTTTGCTCAATTAGGCGCAGAAATCTTTGATCCTTTTAATTGGGCTGCAATACCTTTTGCTCCTGCCGCTACATTCGCTAAAACGGCTGCTAGAGGCGCGGTAGCTACTGGCGCTATGGTCAGTGCCCAAGAAGCCGTTAGGTATCCTGTAGACCCCCTAGCAACGCCACAGGAGCTTGCTATTAATATTGGGTCTGGCGCTTTAGTCGGCGGCGTTCTTTCTGGGCTTATAACTATTCCAGTGCAGAGAAGACTTGCTGCACAATTAAATGCTGAAATTGAGATTAATAATCTAAGAACTGCAATTGCGCCAGAAGGCGAGGAGCCAGATGCGCGAATAGCTCCAAGTTTATTTACAGATTCTTGGCTTTATAAAGCAGTCCCTACGCCAATGAAGCGGATTCTTACAGACGATAATGTTCCCAACTCTGTAAAGCTAACAACATTAAAGATTGCTAATGACTCAGGCATTTTGCTTGCAGCCAATAAACAAGGTCAAAAAATAGGAAACTCAGTTTACCAAAATGCAAAGCTGCTCGAAGGCGAGTGGATTAGAGTATATGATGAAACAATAAACATTTGGGGTGAAAGCACTGGCAAGGGTGTTGTGAATCCTCTTGATTATACTTTTAATCGTAAGAGCTTTGAGACTTGGCTTGAGGGTGTTGATAGCAAAGCTATGCGCGGAATTGCACCAGCCGATGATTTTGAAGCTAGAGCAATGGCGAGTCTTAATAAGTTTTATGAGAATTGGGAGCAGCGTCTTAATGAGCAGGGATTAATTGGCTCTGCGCCCTACTATGAGAAGTTTATTCTTGGTCGTGAAAGACGAACAGAAGATGCTCAAAAGCGCTTACAAACTGCTAGATCACCTGATTATATTGCTAGATTAGAAGCGCAGGTTCGTCGTTACTCCGATGAAGTTACTGAAGCTAGAGCAATCCTTGATGATATTAAAGAAGCTGGTCCTGTCCTGCCTCCTAATGAAAAGCTATTCCGTCCTAGGTATTGGGATCAGGATGCAATTAGAGCAAACTTAGAAGACTTTAAGCGGATTCTAACAGAATGGTACACAAAGAATCCTTCTATAATTGTTCGCGGTAAAGACGGTAAATCTTCTAGGGTAATGCTAGATACTTCTGAACAGGCGATTAGAGGGCGCGTTGATGAAACTGTTGATACTATTCTTGGTATTAAGGACATCCTAGACCCAGAAATAGGATACTATGGTGCTGGTAAATCAAAGCACTTTAAACACCGCTTGGTAGATATACCGAATGAACTTGTTTTGGATTATATTCAAACGAATCCAGTTGCAGTTATGAAAGCATATACTCAGCGCACAGGTGCTAGGTATGAGTTTGCGCGTATGTTTGGCGGCGATACAATTGATGATGTTTTGGATGATGTATTTAATCAAATGATGGATGCTGGTAAAACACAAGCACAAGCACATGCTGCTATGAAAGATATGCGCCATCTTTATAAGCGTGTTGTTGGTGGCTTGCATCGTGATCCTGATAGTTGGGATCAATCATTTGGCAGAATATTACGCAGTCTCGCTCAATTTAATTATCTTGGTTCTGCTGGTGTTGCTACAATGACTGAACCAGCTAAAATTATGATGGAGCATAGTTTAGGCCCAACATTCCGTGGTTTGTTTTCTATAATGAAAAATAACCAGCTAAAAATGGGCGCTAAAGAAGGAAGGCTTGCGGCTGAAGGTATAGATAATCTTATGAACTCTGCGCATCTGCGTATTGTTGATGATGTAAATAACAATCCATTTAGGTCTGATATTTTAGACAGGGCTAAAAGTCCGTTTTATCTTTTAAATGGTCTTGGTCCTATCACTAAAATCTTCAAAGACTTTGACGCTATGATGCGCTGTCATACTTTGATTGATTACTCAGTGCGCTGGACTCAAGGCAAGGCGACAAAGCAAGAGCAAGAATATCTTCTTAGATATAACATTGATTTAGAAGACGCTAAGAAGATTGCCAATGCACCATGGCAGAAGTCAGAAGCTGGCTTTTACATGGCAAACACTGAAGCATGGACAAACACCATTGAGTTTCCTGCAACAAAAGCAGAGGTTATTTCTGGGCCAACAAATACTTTTGATGGAGACAGATACAAGCCAGCTTTCTACAGAGAATCAGAAAACAAAATATACATTGATGAAGAGCATATCATAAATGAAATGTGGCCTGAGCGTAGATGGGAAAATCCTAGAGTTGAGGGCGTAAAGCCAATTAAGAAAGGCATAATTAATAGCCCAGAAGATTATGTTACCTTCATTAAAATGCACGAGATTATGCACTCTTTAAATAGGCCCAAAGCTATGGGCTTTGATATGAGAAAGAAAGCAGACAAGGTTGCATATGAAAATGCAATAAATGATCTGGCTGTTGCTGAAATAGAAAAGCAAGCAAGGGTCGATCCCGAGACAGTACGCACATTTCGTAATGCTCTTAGCTCTGGTATTATGAATACAATCTTAATGGGTACACCTGCTGACAAACCAATAATTACAGATGGTATTGTTTATATTCCGATGCGCGTTGCTCGTCAGTTTGGAATGAAAGAGGACAAAGAGTTTAAAGGATATGCTCGTATTGAGAATGCTCTTCTTGGCTTACCCTTCCAGTTCTATAGTTATAGCTTTGCTGCTTTGAACAAGATTACTGCCGCATATGGACATGGACAGTTAAAGAATCAGTGGATTGGTACTGCGATGTCTATGGGTCTTGGCTATATGGTATTACAGTACAAAACGCCTGATTTTGTTAAGATGGATTTTGAAGATCAGTTTGCTAGAGCATTTGATTACTCAGGTGTTGCTGCTCTTTACTCTGATATTTTCTATACTGCTATGTCTACTAGCTTGGCTTTGGGTGGGCCAAATATTACTGGCGGTGTTCTTCAACCAAGATTCCCACAGGAGCCAGACGCATTAGATGCTGCCACTGGCGTTCTTGGTGCTGGTCCTAGTATTGCTGCTGATTTAGGTCGTGGTGTTTATGATCTAACAACAGGCAATATTGGAGAAGGGACTAAGCAAATCATTCGGAATCTGCCGTTTGCGCGAATGTGGTTTTGGAAAGGTAAGATGAATGAGCTTACAAATATGATTGAAGGTGAGCTTGATGATGGGATTGGCTTTGGTCGATACTAATTTGTGCGTTGATATTTCTTTGTTTTTATACAACAAGGAAGCAAATAGGAGATAAACATGGCTGTTCAACCAAACTTTAGAGGTAGCGATCCTGCTGATAACGCTGCTGCTGTTACGCCAAATGACTCTACTGATTTAACAAATACTGCTAGAGCGCTTTATGTTGGAAGCACTGGCGATGTTAAGGTAGATACTGCTGCTGGTGATACAGTAACATTTGGCACTGTACCTTCTGGTGCAATATTGCCAGTAAGAGTAAAGCGTGTTTATAGCACTGGCACAACAGCAAGCAATATTGTTTCAATTTTCTGATGTTCCTTGGGTTTAGCATATCAATACACCAGCTAAAGGTTTATGCGGCTGTAGTTTTAGACTGGATACTTGCAACAGGCTCTTGGAATGATTCTGGCGGTTGGGATGATACTGATGTTTGGAACGATAGCGCACCATAAAGGAGCTAGATAATGGGTACATTTGTTAATGGAGAAAGCGGCTCCTCAGTCCGTACAAAGATAAATGCCGCTATAGAAAAGACAGAAGGCACTGCTGCAATTACTGCAATTGATGTTGATGGTGGTGCCATTGATGGCGTTACGCTTGGAACAAACAGCGCGGTAACAGAAGCACAAGTTGATAATATTAATATCAACGGAAACACAATTTCAAGTACAGATACCAATGGCGATATTACAATTGATCCAAATGGTGCTGGTGATGTTAATATTGGTAATTTTAAGTTTGACGCTGATCAAACTATAGGCGCTGGACAAGATAATTATGTTTTAACTTATGACAATACTGGCGGTAAGATTAGCTTAGAAGCTGCTCCCGGAGCGGGTGGTGGTATAAGTAATGTTGTTGAAGATACTACACCCCAGCTTGGTGGTGATCTTGATGTCAATGGTAATGCACTTGTTAGTGTATCAAATGGGACCATTGATTTAGACCCTAATGGATTTGGACAGGTAACTTTTAAAGGGAATTTAACACGGGGTGCAGGGAATTTTGTTTTAAACTGTGAGCAAAATACCCACGGAATTACAATTCAAGGTCCGCCGCATAGCGCTGCTGCAAATTATACTCTTACCCTTCCAAACACAGATGGATCATCTGCTCAAGTTTTACAGACTAATGGATCGGGTACTTTAAGTTGGACCAATCAAATTACTGAGCTTGTTAATGATCTTACTCCTCAGCTTGGTGGTAATCTTGATGTTAATAGTAATTCTATTGTTAGTATATCAAATGGCAATATAGCAATCACGCCAGATGGAACAGGCAGTATTGTTTTAGATGGTGTAAATTGGCCTCAAGCAGATGGTTCAGCAAACCAGTTTTTGAAAACAAATGGTGCGGGACAGTTAAGTTATGAATCTGTAGTTAGCAATGCGACACATACTGGGGAAGTTACAGGTGACACAGTATTAACAATTGCTGACAATGTTGTAGATGAGGCTAACTTAAAAGTTAGCAATGCGCCTACAGATGGTTATGTTCTTGTTGCGCGTTCAGCAAATACTGGCGGTTTAACTTGGGAGAGCGTTAGTGGTGCTAGTGGTTTGTCTAATGTTGTTGAAGATACAACGCCTCAACTTGGTGGTAACTTAGACCTTAATAGCAATAATATTACTGGCACAGGAGACATTACTCCAACAGGTGATATTAAGCCAACAACTTACCAAGAAACTGTTGGAACAGAAAGCAGTGGAACATTAGACCTTTCAACGGGTAATGTGTTTAGCCATGCGCCTTCAGCAAATGTTACTTATGTATTTTCTAATCCACCTTCTACTGGGACAGCTTTTGGGTTTACGTTAAAGGTAAGTCCATCTGCAACCATTACTCAAACGTGGCCTGCGTCTGTTGATTGGGCTGGTGGCAGTGCGCCTACTGCAACTGCATCTGGTGAAACAGATGTGTTTGCTTTCTACACTCAGGATGGTGGTACAACGTATTATGGATTCCAAGCGGGAGATGCAATGGCATGAGCATTTTTCACAAGATGTTTATGGCTGCTAGTGGGGCTGGTGTTGTAGCGCCTACTCCTGAGCTTGCTGATCCATACTTTGATAATGTTGAGCTTCTTCTTCATGGTGATGGTACAAGCGGCAGCACAACAATTACTGATAGCAGTCCAGACCCAAAAACTGTTACTGCAAGTGGTAATGCACAGATAGACACAGCTATTAAAAAGTTTGGTTCTGGGTCTGTTGAGTTTGATGGAACAAATAGCAAATTAACTATTTCTGGTAATCCTATAGGAAGTGGTGATTTTACTATAGAGTTTTGGGTGTACTCTGAAAGTATTAGTGGCAATCAGTATCTTATGGATATTAAAGGAACAAATAGATTAAGTATTGTTAGGGGTGATGGAAGTACAAGCGCACCTAACGAGGGTTTAGGGATATATGACACTGGATGGAATGGTGCAAATTCAACTTTACCTGATGCAATATATCAAAATAACTGGAACCATATAGCAATATCAAGAACTTCTGGCACTATGAAAGCGTTCGTCAATGGCACATCAATAGATTCTTGGACAAACTCTTTGGATTACTCAAATGAAACCATAGAAGTGGGCTCTGCTCATAGTAATCAAAGTTTTACTAACTTTAACTTTGATGGTTACATTGACGATTTACGGATTACCAACGGTGTAGGCCGTTACACTACTGATTTTAATCCGCCAGATGTTCCACACCCAGACATAGCAAGCGACCAGTATTTTTATGCAACTGAACTTCTTGTTTCGGGAAATGGCACAAACGGCAGCACAACATTTACTGATGAAAGCTCTAACGCATTAACAATTACAGCTAATGGTAATGTTCAAGTTGATACAGCCGTTAAGAAATTTGGCACTGGCTCTATAGAGTTTGATGGTACTGGTGATTATCTGACTGTACCAGATGATCCAGCATGGGATTTGAATAGTAGTGATTTCACTATTGAGGCTTGGGTATATCCAACTGCTTCTCCCGCCCAACCAATTATTATTGGGCAATGGACGAGTAGTTATTCTTGGGCATTGATGCTTTCCAATAATAGTAATAGATACCTGCGAGCAATATTATATAATGGAGTATTTAACGACTATGTAAGCACATCTGCTTTGAGCTTAAATTCTTGGAATCATTGTGCTTTTGTTAGAGAAGGCAATACAGTTTCTCTCTACTTAAACGGCACAAGTGTTTATTCAACATCATTTACAGGTAGTGTAGGAGCCTCTACTAGCGCAGTCTCCATAGGAGCTAATTCTGTTGGCGGCTCTCCTTTTCAAGGTTATTTAGATGATGTTCGTGTTACTAAAGGCGTTGCTCGTTATACTTCTGACTTTACTCCGCCACGCATAGAGCATCCTGACTTTGGTGCAACCCGTGAAGCTGTGTCTATTACTGCAAATGCAGATGCACAAATAAGCACTGCACAAAGTAAGTTTGGTGGTTCTAGTGCTTACTTTGATGGCACTGGTGATCGTTTAGAGTCACCGTCACTAGCTGATCTTAGTAGTGGTTCTTGGACGATTGAGGGTTGGTATTATTTTACCACAGACCCGAATAGCGCAACAAAGCTATTATGGTCCTTAAATGATGAAGCAACAAATGGTTACGCCCAACTTATCACCATTTCGGGAACAACTACTTTATCCCTTCAACAACGTGGGACGGGAACATACACAAGCAACGGGACTTATGATTTTAATACTAACACTTGGTATCATATTGCTGCCGTTTGGGACGGGACAAACCAGAAAGTATATGTAGATGGCTCTGAGGTTATATCTTCCACCACAAATGTAATTCAAAATGCTGGTAACGGCCTGACCCTAAATGGTGATGGTGGCGGCTCTTACAATTTTGCAGGATATATAGACGAATTTAGAATTTCTACTATAGCTAGATACACTTCAAGCTTTACGCCACCCACTGCTGCATTTGATAATGACAGCAATACCGTGTTGCTTTTGCATATGGATAATCCTAATAGTTCAACCACGTTTATAGACGATAATGGTCTACTAACATCAACGGAGTAAGATATGTACGTCAAAGTAACAAACGGCTCTATCGATCAATTCCCCTACACGATCGGAGATTTACGCCGCGATAATCCTAATACAAGTTTCCCTAAATCAATTCCAAACTCTATTCTTGAGAGTTATGGTGTTTACCGTGTTACTGTTCCAAGCGTTCCTAGCTATAATCCAGCGGTGCAAACATTAGTTACAAACCCACCGACTTTAAATGGTAGTTCTTGGGAAGCAAGTTACACTGTAGAAAATAGACCTCAGAGTGTAGCAGAAGGCGTCATTCGTGAAAGGCGCAATAAGCTATTAACTGCAACTGATTGGATGGCGCTTTCAGATGTAACAATGTCAAGCGAGATGGCGACTTATCGTCAAGCACTTAGAGATATTTCATCTCAGTCTGGATTCCCTTACAGTGTGACATGGCCTACCGATCCCTTAGCTCCTTCTTCTGAAAGCAGTTCGACTGCCAGTTCAACGCTAACTACTAGTGAATAATTGTAGGTGAATTATGAGCAAGCAAACAATAGCCAGCGCACATGAAAGAATAGACAGCATTGAGCCAAGAATAATTAAGCTCGAAGCTGAGTTGTCTACGCTTCAACGCAGTGTTCAACGTGTAGAAAATATCTTAATTGGTACGGCTGCATCGGTAATTGGTTTACTAATTACGGTACTAATGAGAATGTAATGATATGCGTTTTGGTCGCAGTATTGTGGGGCCAGAGTTTTTCTTTCGGATTATATAAAGTTTGTGCATATGATTGTGGTCAAGAAAGACCCAGCCATGTTTGGTATGACAGAGCATATATAGCGCGTCCTGATTACAACTGCCCAGCGAGGTTCTATGCAACATGATAGACCCAGTGACCGCGATAGCAGGGGCAACAGCAGCATTTAATTTTTTAAAGAAGGGCGTTCAAGTTGGGCGCGATCTTCAAGATATGGGCAAGCAGCTACAAGATTGGGCTGGCTGCATGGCTGAGTTGGATCAAGCTGAAAAGATGGCAGAGAAGCCGCCTTGGTATAAGGCTCTTGGCTCTGGCACTCAGGCTCAGGCTATGGAAGTTTTTTTGGCAAGAAAGAAAGCGCAACAAATGCGTGATGAATTGCGAGAGATCATTAGTCACCCTGCTATTCTTGGCCCTTCGCATTGGCAAGAGTTTCTTAGAATAGAGGCTGAGATTAGAAAGCAAAAGCGAGAGCATGAGTTTCGTCGCATGGAAATTAAGCAAGCTATTATTGAATGGGCTGCTGGTATTCTTTTGTTTATTGTTTTGATGGGCGGTCTTGTTGGATTTGTATGGTTGGCTAATGCTTGATCCTGTTGGTAATCTTCCTTTTGCCGTAGAAGCCCAGAGAAGCCGTGAGAGCATCGAAAACCATCAAGCGCAGCAACAGGTGCGGGTAGAGCATAACCGCGCTCACAAGCTCTCTAAGGCGCTTGAGCGACAACAACTTGATTTAATGCTGAGTTATGATAAGTTTGGCGCGTCCAATAGTGGACTTCAACCTCAAGGCCAGATCGTAGATATGGAGGTCTGACATGGTTCAACTTACAGCAAAATATATTGACAGTCTCAAGATACTTCCGCGTTTAATGATGTTGGCAGTGACCGTCTTAACTTATCAAGCAGTACATTGGTTTATGTCATTGCCTGATCCATCTGTTGCACAATCAGGATTGGTGTCTGTGTGCATGGGTGCGCTTACTGGATGCTTTGGTATCTGGATGGGCAAGGAATCCAAGACGACTGTAACTTCTGACAAGGTTGTTCACGAGGAAAAGTATGACAACCGTTGAGGATTTCATGGTGTACCTGATGGTCAGGGCGCTTGAGTTTCTGCTTAATATTAAGATGAGTTTATATGGAGCGGTGATGGTATGATCCAAGCATTGATAGGACCGATTGCTGAGTTGGCTGGTGGCTGGCTGAAAGGCAAGGCGGATGCAAATGCGGCGGCTGCTAATTTAAAGTTGGTTGAGGCAGAAGCTAAAGCCACCATAATGAAGAACGCTGCTACGAGCGAAAGTGATTGGGAACGCTTGATGGCACAGGGTTCTCAGAATAGTTGGAAGGATGAGTGGCTTACTATCTTATTTTCTATTCCTCTTATTCTTTGTTTCTTGCCATTTGATTGGGCAGATCGTGCTGTGCAGAATGGTTTTGCAGCATTGGAATCCATGCCTGATTGGTATCAGTACACGCTAGGCGTAATTGTTGCTGCAAGCTTTGGCGTTCGATCAGCAACCAAATTTTTCGGAGGGAAGAAATGAGTTATAAATTAGGAAAACGGAGCCAACAAAAACTAGAAGGTGTTGATGAACGGATGGCGGCTGTTGTTCGTTATGCTATTTCTGTGACCAAGCAAGACTTCTCTGTGATCTGTGGGCTGAGAACCATCGAAGAGCAGAAGGCATTGGTTGCCAAAGGCGCTAGTCAAACCATGAAAAGCAAACATCTTGACGGATTGGCTGTTGATCTTATGGCGTATGTGAATGGCGGTCGTTGGGAATTAAATTTGTATGACGAGATTGCCGATGCAATGGCTGAAGGTGCAAGGGCTGTTGATGTGCCTGTGCGGTGGGGTGCTGCTTGGTCTGTTCCAAACATTGCTTATTGGGATGGCACTATGGAATCTGCAATGAATGATTACATTGACACTAGACGCGGACAGGGGCGGAGACCTTTTATCGACGCCCCGCATTTTGAGCTAATGATTTAACTTGCACTTAGATGTGCAGATGCTATTAAGATTCTTGGGGGTGTCGGTCCCGACTGGCATCCTCACGATACTTTCTCACAGTGCTATCGCTAAGACCTAAGAAGATAGCGGTTGATGTTATGCACCAGCCTTTGCTTTGAAAGTATTTAATGTCTTCTATTTCTTCTTTGCTTAGA